>ENA-ORCW01000197-ORCW01000197.1-marine-metagenome-genome-assembly--contig:-NODE-197-length-62404-cov-7.429782_pt1 | contig 62404 bp, 66 predicted proteins | sample MGYA00237784_ERZ508517 | MGnify/ENA primary metagenome ERZ508517 (study PRJEB26187, sample SAMN06268979) | marine metagenome | isolation source: Tt ae E1 feedstock associated aerobic enrichment on...
ATCATCCGCTGCCTCAAACGCTTCATCGCCCGCGAGATCTACTACGTCCTCACCGCTTGACATCCATAGGAGCATCGACGCCGCCGGCGCGATCCGGCGCGCGTGGATGCGGACGGACTCTGTGGCCGGGCCACGCTGTCGGGCACGTGCGTCGCTACGATTGATTGCGATACCAATCGCGAGGAGGGCGAGCGATGGCGGATCGGCAGCCGACGATGAGTGATGTCGCCCGAGAGGCGGGCGTGTCGCCGATCACGGTCTCGCGCGTGCTCAACAACTACGAGTTCGTGAAGTCGGACACTCGGGAGAAGGTGCTTCGCGCAGTCGCCCTGACGGGGTACCGACCGAACCTCGCGGCCCGAGCGCTCGTGACGCGCAAGTCGCACGTCCTCGGCGTGCTGGTCGCGGACGCGTTCGGGCACGGCCCGACGGCGGCCTTGTGGGCGATCGAGGATGCCGCGGGCGACGCCGGGTACGCCGTCACGGTCGTCAGCCTGCGCGGGGATGATCGCGATGCGATTCTCGCGGGCCTGCAGCGGCTCAACGCGCAGGGCGTCGATGGGATCGTCATGATCGCTCCCCAGCACGAGGCGACGAGCCTGGAAATCCTCGATGTCGAGGGAACGCCCGTGGTCACGCTCAGTGCGTTCGCGTCGGAGGTCCTCCGGCCGATCATGCTCGATTCGGTCGCCGGTTCGCGTGCCGCAGTTCGCCACCTCGCGCGACTCGGCCATCGCACGATCGCCCACCTTGCCGGTCCGGAGGGATGGGCGGCGGCCGAGGCGCGCCTGCGGGGGTGGCGAGACGAGAGCGCCGCGCTCGGCCTTGACATCGGCCCGGTGGCGTACGGGGACTGGACGGCGCAGACGGGCCACGCATTGGCTCCGGGGCTCCTGTCCGATGCGCGTGTTACCGCGATCTACGCGGCGAGCGACGCGATGGCACAGGGTGCGCTGCTTGCGCTGCACGAGCGCGGGCTGCGTGTTCCCGAGGACGTGTCGCTCGTGGGGTTCGACGATGCGCCCGAGGCGGAGTACTTCATTCCGCCCCTCACGACGGTGCGCCAAGACTTCGAGACGCTCGGCCGACGCTGCATCGCCTCGGTGGTCGAATTGATCGAGGGCCGCGTGGCGCCAGCGTTCGAGCCGCTCGAGCCGACGCTCGTCGTGCGGGCGAGTACGGCCGTTCCGCGCGTCTGAGTCTCGCGGGCACCGACCTTGACAGATCGGTTGGTTGCGCTAACAATGGAGAGCGTTGGTTGCGCAACCAACGCTCTGGCACCGAAGCGCAGACCGAAGCCTACGAAGGAGTGAGCGATGGCGATCGACGCCGCACGTCCAACGCACTACGCTCGCTCCGTCCGGCGCGGTCGCGTCCGGCGTCGACTCTCCGTCACCGCGTGGCTGATGCTCGCTCCGTTCATCACGGTGTTCGTGGTGAGCGTGATCGCGCCGTTGCTCTACGCGTTGGCGATCAGCGTGTACCAGAACCGACTTGTCGGCGGCACCGTGTTCGTCGGCCTCGAGAACTACCTCCGCGCACTCGCCGATCCGCTGCTGGGTGAAGGTGTCATCCGAGTCCTCCTGTTCATCGCCGTGCAGGTGCCGATCATGCTCTTCATCTCCCTCACGGCTGCGCTGGCCCTCGACAGTGGGCGAATGGGCGGGAGCAGAGTCGTTCGACTCGGCCTCTTCCTCCCGTACGCAGTGCCATCGGTCGTGGCGGCTCTCATGTGGGGCTACATCTTCGGCGGGCAGTTCGGCTTGGTCGGCCAGGTGTGGGGCGCCGTCGGCGCGGCTCCGCCCGACCTGCTGGGCAACGCGCTCATGCTCCCGTCGATCGGAAACATCGTGACCTGGTCGATGGTCGGGTACAACATGCTGATCTTCTACGCGGCGCTGCGCGCCGTGCCCACGGAGATCTATGAGGCTTCGTCGATCGACGGGGCCGGCGAGTGGCGACGCGCGTGGTCGATCAAGCTGCCCGCCCTGCGTCCAGCGATGCTGCTCGCCCTCGTGTTCTCGATCATCGGAAGCCTCCAGCTGTTCAACGAGCCGAGCATCCTCCAGGCCCTTCGACCGAGCGTGATCACCACGAACTACACACCGAACCTGTACGCCTACTCGCTGTCCTTCCTCGGCGGCCAGATCAACTATGCGGCCGCGATCGCGATCCTCATGGGACTGGTGACGGTGATCGCCGCGGTGTTCGTCCAGGTCGTCTCGGCCCGCGCACGGAGGCAGAACCGATGACGTCCACGATGCAGTCTCCGCCCCGGGTCGCTCCCGCGAGTGCGGCGCCGCGGACGGTACGGCGCCGCAGTCGGTCGGCTCGACGTTCCGTGCTGCTCACGATCGCCTACTGGACGTTGCTGGCCTACTTCCTCCTCCCGCTCGCGTGGTTGGTCATCAACTCCACGAAATCCAACGGGGACCTGTTCACGACGTTCGGCCTCGCGCTGCCCTCCGAGTTGCACCTCTGGCAGAACCTGCAAGATCTCGTGACGTATCAGGACGGAATCTTCGTTCGATGGTTTGCGAACACCGTCCTGTATGCCGTCGTCGGGGCCGGCGGGGCAGCGGTGATCGCTGCGATCGGCGGCTACGCACTGGCGAAGTACGCGTTCGCGGGCAAGCGCGCCGTCATCGTGACGGTGCTCGGTGCGACGGCCGTTCCCGGCACGGCGCTCGCGGTTCCGACGTACATGCTGTTCAGCCAGTGGGGGCTCGTCAACACGGAGGCGGCGGTCATCATCCCGTCGCTCGTGAGCCCGTTCGGGCTCTTCCTCATGATGATCTACGCCGCCGACGCCGTACCCGATTCGCTCCTCGAAGCGGCGCGCATCGACGGGGCGGGGGAGTTCCGCACCTTCTGGAGCATCTCGTTCCGACTCCTGGCGCCCGGCTTCGTGACCGTGCTCCTGTTCCAGCTCGTCCAGACCTGGAACAACTACTTCCTCCCGCTCATCGTGCTGAACCAGCAGGACAAGTTCCCGCTCACCGTCGGCCTCAGCCAGTGGAACCGTCTCGCGAACGCCGGCGGCGTGAACGTCGCCGAGCCGCTGTACCCGCTGGTCATCACCGGGTCGTTGGTCGCCATCCTGCCGCTCTGCGTCGCATTCGTCTTCCTGCAGCGCTACTGGCAGTCCGGAATCGCGGCGGGCGGCATCAAGCAGTGACGTTCCTCCTCCCACCCCAAAAGCGCCGCAACCAGGCGGCGCACCGCACAGTGAAATGCAAAGGAGCACCGCATGAACACCCGACGCACCTCACCGATCAGACGAGTCGGAGTCGCCGCCCTGGCCGCGTCGGCACTCGTCCTCACCGGTTGCTCGACGGCTGATGGATCCGTCGACGAGCCCACGAGCGACGAGCCCGTCGAGATCCTCTTCTGGTCGTGGCTCCCCAACATCCAGACGACGATCGACCTCTTCGAAGACGCGCACCCCGAGATCACCGTGAACCTCGAGAACGTCGGCGCAGGCGAGGAGCAGTACACGAAGATGCAGAACGCGATCGACGCCGGCAGCGGTGGGCCGGACGTCGCACAGGTCACCTACGACTCTGTCCCGAGCTTCGCCGTGACCGGTGCGCTGGCGGATGTCACCCAGCACACCGAGGCCGACCTCGATGAGCTCTTCCTCTCCGGCGTGCTCCAGAACGTTCGCGTCTCCGGTGCCACGTACGGCGTCCCGCAGGACTTCGGCCCGGGCGTCATGTACTACCGCGAGGATGTCTTCTCGGACGTCGGCGTAGAGGTGCCGGAGACCTGGGACGAGTACGCGGCCGCAGCGGAGACCGTTCGATCCGGGTCGGACAGCTACATGACGTTCTTCGACGGCGGCCTGCCTGACTTCGCGTACATGGGCCTCTGGCAGAACGAGGCCGATCCGTGGACAGTCGACGACACCAGTGTCTCGGTCGACCTCGGCGGCGAAGGCTCGCAGCGCTGGGCGGACTACTGGGGCGATCTCAATTCGCGCGACCTGCTGGTCCACTCGACCATGGGATCGGACGAGTGGTTCCGGCAGATGGGCGACGGGCAGATCGCATCCTGGATCGTGGGTGCCTGGGGGCTGCAGGCGCTCCAGGGCAACCTGCCGGACAACGAGGGACTCTGGCGCGTGGCTCCCATGCCGTCGTGGGAGGCGGGAGATGCCGCATCCAGCCAGTTCGGTGGCAGCGCTACCGTCGTGCTCGAGCAGAGCGACAGGAAGGACGCCGCGACCACGTTCGCACTCTGGCTGAACAGCGACCCGGAGGCCGTCGAGTCTCTGAAGGCAGACCAGGGGCTCCTGCCGACGACCAACGCCGCGTGGGACGACCCCGCGTTCCTCGACGAGGAGATCGCGTACCTCGGGGGCCAGCCCGCCCGACAGGTGTTCGCGGCGTCGGCGGAGTCGACTGCTCCTGGCTGGGAGTGGCTGCCGTTCCAGGTCTACGTCTCCAGCGTCTACCAGGACACGGTCGGTGGTGCGATCGACTCCGGTGGCGACATCGGAGCCGCGCTGCTCGACTGGCAGGACCGCATCGTCGAGTACGCCGAGAACCAGGGATTCGCCGTCACCGAGTGAATCTCGCGAACGCACCGTGTTCGGGGCGGGGCCCGGTGCCCCGCCCCGAACCGTACCCGAGAGAAAGCAGGATCATGCGTACCGCTCGATTCCCGAACGACTTCGTCTTCGGTACCGCGACGAGCGCCTTTCAGATCGAGGGCGGTTGGGACGAGGACGGAAAGGGACCGTCGATCTGGGACACGTTCTCGCACACCCCGGGAAAGATCTGGCAGGGGCAACGCGCAGATGTCGCGTGCGACCACTACCATCGCTACCGCGACGACGTCGCCCTGATGAAGTCCATCGGCGTCGACGCCTATCGGTTCTCGATCAGCTGGCCGCGAGTCCTTCCCGAGGGTGACGGACGGCTCAACCGCGAGGGGATCGCCTTCTACGACAGGCTCGTCGACGAGTTGCTCGCCGCGGGCATCGCACCGTCGGCGACCCTGTTCCACTGGGACTACCCGCAGGCACTCGAAGATCGAGGCGGATGGCCGATCCGCGACAGCATCGAGTGGTTCGCCGACTACGCGGCCGTCATGTTCGACGCGCTCGGCGACCGCGTCCCCCAGTGGAGCACGCTCAACGAGCCGATCGCCCTGTGGGTCGGGTACGGCCTCGGGGCGTTCGCCCCCGGACTGAGCGACCGTGCCGCCGCGCACCAAGCGATGCACCACGCCCTCGTGGGACACGGCCGGGCGGTTGAGGCGTTCCGTGCGAGCAATGCCGTCGGCGACATCGGTGTCGTGATCGACGTGTGGAAGCGGCACCCCGCAACCGAGAGTGCGGCGGACGCCGCCGCAGCCCTGAGGGGCGAACAGGACGGGTTCCGATTCTTCTTCGATCCGCTCTTCGGAGGCGGCTACGACGCCGACATGCTCGCTCGGTTCGCGCGTGAGGGCTCGGGGTTCCGGATCGCGGACCGCGATCTCGAGACGATCGCGCAGCCCGTCGACTTCCTGGGGCTCAACGTCTACTCGCGCGTGATCGCTCGAGCCGAGCACACCGGTGACGAGTGGTGGACCGCCACGGAACGACACCCGGGCGGGAATTACCTGGCGAACGGCATGGAGTTTTACCCGCGTGCCGTCTACGACGCCATCCGTCTCGCGACGGACGAGTACGGCGTCGACGTCCCCATCTACATCACCGAGAACGGCATGTCGGACACGGCCGAGCGCGCAGTCGGAGGCACGATCGACGACGACGAGCGGATCCGGTACGTCTCCGGGTTCCTCGAGTGGATCGCTCGAGCCAGGGACGAGGGTGCCGACGTTCGTGGGTACTACCTCTGGAGCCTCATGGACAACTTCGAGTGGGCCGCAGGGTACAGCCAGCGCTTCGGTATGGTGCACGTCGACTGGGACACGTTGGAACGCACACCCAAGCGAAGCGCCGAGTGGTACCGCGACGTCATCCGCTCGCGTTCTGTGCCGGCACCGGTGGCGGCCGAATCATGAGCGAGAGGGGTGCGCGCAGTTCGCTGCACGACGGCAGGCTCATGGTCGACGACGCGCCGCTCCTGATTCTCGGGGCAGAGCTGCACAATTCCAGTGCGTCGACGCTCGCGTCGATCGACGCGGCATGGCCGGCGATCGAGCGCTGCGGTGCGAACACGGTGCTCGCTCCGGTGGCCTGGGATCAGTGGGAGCCGGATGAGGGGCGTTTCTCCACCCGGCTCGTGGATCACCTGATCGGGCGTGCGCGAGCGGGCGGGCAGCAGCTCGTGCTGCTGTGGTTCGGCAGCTGGAAGAACGGTGTCTCGAGCTACACGCCTGCGTGGGTGAAGTCCGATCCGGAGCGATTCCCACTCGCCCGCGACTCGGCGGGAGTAGCGCTCATGGCGTTGTCAGCATTCGCCGAGTCGAACAGGACCGCCGATGCGCGCGCGTTCGCGGGCCTGATGACGCACCTGCGCGAGGTCGATGGCGACCACGGAACCGTCGTCATGGTCCAGGTGGAGAACGAAGTCGGACTCCTCGGCGCCGCCCGCGATCACTCCGCGCTCGCCGAGGAGGCGTGGGAGCAGCGGCCGCCCGAGCGGTTCGGCGTCGACTACTGGTCCGATGTCGCTTCGAGTGACGCGCGCGCCGGCGAAGCGTTCATGGCGTGGCACTACGCAAAATACGTGAACGCGGTGGCCGAGGCGGGGCAGCGCGAATGGGATCTGCCGATGTACGTCAACGCGTGGCTCGACGGCGGGGACGACGCTACGCCGATGGCCGGCGGGACAGAGCCCGGAGACTTTCCGAGCGGCGGACCCGTGCCTCGGATGCTCGAGATCTGGGCGGAGGCGGCGCCAGCGTTGGCCTTCGCATCTCCCGACATCTACGTGGGTGACGTCGCCGACCGGTCAGTCGCGTATGGACGGCGGTTCGGGGTGCAGTTCGTGCCCGAGATGCGGCGCGACACGCCGGCACAGGTGTTCCGCGCAGCAGCTGCAGAGTCGTCCATCGGCATGGCGCCGTTTGGAATCGACTCCGCGGGCGACGTGGAGCTCGACGATCTCGCGCGCGCCTTCCGACAGCTCCGCGCCGTCGCACCGGTCCTGACCTCGCGACCGGTGCGTGAACGCGTCGCGGTACACGTCGACGAGGCGCGGCCGGTCTCCGAAGCCGTCCTCGGGGGGTGGAGGTTCCGCTTCGAGCGTGACTTCGACCCGTCGGGAGCGGGCGGTCAGCACGACGGTCACTGCCTGCTCGTGGCCGAGGAGGGTCGCTTTCTGATGATCGGCTACGGGATCGTGTTGCGAGCGTTCGACGAAGATGACGATCGCGCGGGATGGGTTCTCGACTGCGCCGAGCTCGATCCCGGCACGCTGGCACCGGTCCGTTGGCTCAACGGCGACGAAACCGGCGGAGGTACCCACATCCGCATCACGCGGGACGACCCGCCCGGGTTCGGTCCCGTGCCGATCGACGGCAGCCGCACCGGCATCCTCTCGTTCGCTCTCTACCGACAGCCCAGCTGAGTACCGACTCGCTCCCGCGCACGGTCAGCGGTGCGCGGGCGCGCCGTCCGGCAGGAACCGCGACGGCACGTCGAAGTAGCGGGGGTCGCACTGGTGCGCGCGGAAGAACGTGAGGATGAACCCCATGCGCTCGTCGAAGTCCTCCCAGATCGGGGCGTCCGAGTGGGTGGCGTCGACGCCGGGCGACTGGTGGAAGCGCAGGAACAGCAGCACGAGCTCGGGCTCGGCGAGCGACGCCAGACTCACCGGGAACTGTGCACCCGCGAGGTAGCCGGGCGGAGCGACGTCGTCGGTCACGTCGATCGGGCCGTCGGGCGTCTCGAGGTGCACGAAGCGGGTCGTGACCAGGCCGAACAGGCCGCCGAGGGGCATCGCCTCGTCGATGAAGCGGTCGACGAGCTCCTGCTCGTGGGCGCCGATGAGCGCGTTGCCGAGCAGCACGCGCTCGGCGATCTCGCGCTCGAGCTCGGCGCGCTGGTCGGCGGAGCCGGTCGAGGCATCCGCTGCCCGTGCCAGCATCGCGGCGCGCTGGTAGCAGCGCACGGCGGCCGCGAGCCCCGGCCGGCCGTCGAACACCGGGTCGACGAGCGCGCGGCCCATCGCCTCGGGCGTGGCCGCGCCGGTGCGCTCGACCTCGGTGAGCCATCGCAGGAGCGGCGGCGCGACGTCACGGATGATCGCGAGGTTGCCCGCGGCCACGCCCTCCGAGCCGAGCCCGAACGACGCCCCCTCGCCGCGGATCACCGAGCCCGCCGTGCCGCTCGCCCATGCGCCGAACGCGAACCAGTTGAGGTTCGCGCGCCCGATCACGTCGGCCAGCGCGAACGCGATCTCGCGGTAGCAGAGGGTGATCAGCCGGTTGCGCGCCGCCGGGTCCTCGGTCGCGACGACGCGCTCGAGCACCGCGGTAGCGGTCTGCGTCGACGTCATGTGCACCCCCGGCGATCGCCCGGCCGGACTCGTCGCCCCGGCCTGGCGCCGATGCTAGCGCGGACGCTTGCCCGGCGGCATCCGTGCTCGCCCTGCCGGGTTAGGGTCGGAGGATGAGTCGTACCGTCTGGACCGTCATCGGCGTGATCGCCGCCATCGTCATCGCCTGGGTGCTGGTCGAGGTCGTGTTCAGCGTGCTGTGGTTCCTCGTGAAGTTCGCGATCGTCGCGGTGGTCGCCGTGATCGTGTTCTTCCTGCTGCGCGCGTGGGCGACGAAGGACCGCGGGGACGAGCGCTCGATCGAGCGCTGACCCGGGGCATCCGGAGCCTCAGACGTAGATGCGCAGGCGAACGTCGACCGAGTCGTCGACGTCGAGCCCCTCGGCCTCCTGCACCCACTTCTTGATCGGCACGATGTAGCCGCCGTCCTTCGGCCAGAGCGAGGTCGTCCACTCGCTCTCGCCGACGCGCACCGCGACCGGGATCATGCCCCACCCGTACGTCACGGCCGGCGCGACCTCGTGGATCGCCTCCGCCTCGTCGGGCGGCACCGTCACGAAGTGGAACGGCGCGGGCCCGCGCCAGTACCAGAGATCGCCGCTGAACCTCAGCTCCATGCGCGCCAGCGTAGTGGCGACGTGCGTCAGGGCGAGGGGCGGGCGGATGCGTCGTCGTCGGCCAGCACCCGCCGGGCGAGCAGCGTCGACCCGGCGACCGCGGCCGGCATCGTGAGCACGGCGCCGCCGGGCAGCAGGAACAGCAGCTGCGTGGCCACGCCGAAGCCGAGCATGCGGGCGCGGTGGCCCCGGAGCATCCGTCGCCGTTCGCCGCCGTCGATGCCGCGCGCATCGAACGCGCGACCCGTGAGCTCGCGCGCGAGCAGGCGGCCCGACAGCACGACGCCGAGCACGGCCGCGGTGACCGACCCGACGACGGGAACGAACCCGACCAGCAGCACGAGGGCCGCGTTCAGCGCGCCCACCCCGACGAGCACCGCGCCCGACACGGCGGCCCTCCAGAACCCCGGGCCCTCGTCGGGCACTTCGCCGCCCTCGTCGGTCTCGACCGCACGCCAGATGCGCTCGTAGAACGGGTCGCCGACCGTGAGGGTCACCGCCGTGAACGTGACCGCCGCGAGCAGGATCGTCGCGCCGAAGAGGGCCGCGCCGACCGCGACACGCAGCGCGATCGCCCAGCCCGCGTCCCAGCTGTCGGCGAACGGCGTCATCCACGTGACCAGGTCGCCGACGGTCGCACCGAGGGCGACGAGCGCGGCGAGCACGAGGAGCGCGACGATCGCCGCGGGGACGAGGCCGAGTGCCATGGTGCCCGGGCGCGTGCGCCACATCGCGAAGCCGCGCAGCAGGTCGCCCGCGCCGGCGAGCAGGGAGCGGATCACGCGGCGTGTTCCGCGGCGTCCGCGGCCGGGTCGGGGAAGGCCGCTGCGAGGATGCGCCGCCGCAGCACGTTGGCCCGCTCGGCGAAGCCGCGCTGGCGCCTGACGTACTCGGCCTTGCCCTCGGGTGTCTCGATCGCGACCGGGTCGGCACCCCACGGGCCCACGTCGTACGGCGACGCCGCCATGTCGAGCCAGCGGATGTCGCGGGCGAGGTCGAAGGCGTCGAGCAGCAGCTCGCCCGGCACCAGCGGTCCGAGCTTCACGGCCCACTTGTAGACGTCCATGTTCGCGTGCAGGCAGCCGGGCTGCTCGAGCAGGGCTTGCGTCTCGCGGGTCGGCGCGAAGCGGTTGCGCGGCACCGCCTCGTCGGTGAAGAACCGGAACGCGTCGATGTGCGTGCAGCGCAGGTCGTTCGCCTCGACGACCTCGTCGGTGCCGCGCTGCCCGAGCCGCAGCGGCACGTCGTGGCGGTGCTCGTCCTGCCGGTAGACCATCGCCCACTCGTGCAGGCCGAAGCAGCCGAACGATGCCGGGCGGGCGGCGGTGACGCGCAGCATCCGCTCGACCGTGCCGAGCAGGCCCGCCTTCTCGGTCGCGATCGCCTCGCGGTCGACCACGAGCGAGCCGGGCGCCCTGCCCGGGGCGTACCAGCGCCAGTCGGCGCGGGTCGTGTCGGCGGCGTCGGCCAGCTCGACGCCGGGGCCCGGATGCCACCGCCGCAGCACGCGCGGCGAGTACGAGTAGTACGTGAACAGGAAGTCGTCGATCGGATGCGACTCGCCCGCCGCGACCCTCGCCCGGCGCGCGGCGGTGAGGGCGTCGGCGCGCTCCGCGTGGGCGCGCTCGCGCTCGCGCCACGCGTCGGCACCGAGCCGTACGGGCGCGGCCGGCGTCGGGGCGATCGCGGTCGTGCTCACCCGACGAGGATATTCGCCGGCCCTGCGCCCGCGCTTGGGGGCGGCGCTTTTCAGGAGGTCCGGCCTGGCGGCCGGTGGATGGGTGCGCGCCGGGCGCGTCGGCGCTCGAATCCGACCGGATCGGCAGCTCCCGGCGCCGGAATCGTGCACCGCCCGCCCGGCGCTCCTGAAAAGCGACGTCCTTCCTCGGCGTCGGCGGGCGGTGGGAGGATGGCCGCGTGCTGCTCCAGGAGCTCGTCGACACGGCTGCCGCGGTTGCCGCGACGCGGTCGCGGCTGGCCAAGGTCGACGCGCTCGCCGCCATGCTCGCCCGCCTCGAGCCCGACGAGATCGCACCGGCGATCGGCCTGCTGCTCGGCGCCCCTCGCCAGGGACGCCTCGGCGTCGGCTGGCGCGGGTTCAGCGCGCAGCACGTGGCGCCGGCCCCCGAGCCGACGCTCGCCATCGCCGACGTCGACGCGCGCCTCGAACGCCTGGCGGCCGTCGCGGGCTCGGGGTCCGCCGCGGCCCGCGCCGCCGAACTCGGCGACCTGCTCGCCCACGCTACCGCGGCCGAGCAGGAGTTCCTCGGCCGCGCCCTGCTCGGCGAGGTGCGCACGGGCGCGCTCGCGGGCGTCGTCACCGACGCGATCGCCCGCGCGTCCGACCTGCCGGGGGAGACCGTGCGCCGCGCCGCGATGCTGTCGGGCGACCTCGGCGAGACCGCGCGCCTCGCGCTCGCCGGCGAGCCCGGTGCGGTCGCGGCGGTGGGCCTCGAGGTCATGCGACCGGTGGAGCCGATGCTCGCGGCCACGGCGGCGTCGGCCGCGCTCGCGATGGAGGCCGTCGGCGAAGCATCCGTCGAGTTCAAGATGGACGGCGCGCGCATCCAGGTGCACCGCGCGGGCGATGAGGTGCGGGTGTTCACGCGCACGCTCGCCGACATCACGCACCGCGTGCCCGAGGTCGTCGAGGTGGTGCGGCGGATGCCGGTGCGCGACGTGATCCTCGACGGCGAGACGCTCGCGCTCGCCGACGACGGCAGGCCCCGCCCGTTCCAGGACACCATGGCGCGCTTCGGCGCCGAGGTCGCGCGCGAGGCGACGCTGCATCCGTGGTTCTTCGACGTGCTGCACGTCGACGGGCGCGACCTGCTCGACGAGCCGCTCGCCGCCCGCCTGGCCGAGCTCGACCGCATCACGGGCCCGCACCGCATGCCCGGGGAGGTGACCGCCGACCCGGACGCCGCCGAGCGCATCTCCGCCGAGGCGCTCGCCGCGGGCCACGAGGGCGTCGTCGTGAAGGCGATCGACTCGGCGTACGCGGCCGGACGCCGCGGGTCGAGCTGGATCAAGGTGAAGCCCGTGCACACCTACGACCTCGTCGTGCTCGGCTGCGAATGGGGGTCGGGGCGCCGCGCGGGCTGGCTGTCGAACCTGCACCTCGGCGCGCGCGACCCCGAGGGCGAGTTCGGCGAGCCCGGCGGGTTCGTGATGGTCGGCAAGACGTTCAAGGGGCTCACCGACGAGCTGCTGCGCTGGCAGACCGAGCGCTTCGCGGAGATCGAGGTGCGGCGCACCGCGCAGACGGTGTTCGTCGAGCCGGTCACGGTCGTCGAGATCGCGATCGACGGGGTGCAGCGCTCGAGCCGCTACCCGGGCGGGGTCGCGCTGCGGTTCGCACGGGTCAAGCGCTACCGCGACGACAAGACGGCAGGCGAGGCGGACACGATCCAGGCGCTGCGCGGCCTGCTGCGGGGCTGACGCCGCCGCGAGGCATCCGCTCGCCCCCGTCACGACCCGGCAACGATCTGCTCACGAAGGGCGGATGCGGCGTGGAGCATCCGCTACGCGAGGAGTAGCGTCGGCCGCGCGAGCACCATGTGACGTTCGTCGAGGGAGATGAGCACATGCGCCTGGGGGTGGCGTCGCGCACGGGGAGTGGCTTCCGCGCGCCCGCGATGCCGCACGGCGACCGGTCAGCGCGTCTTCTTCGGGTCGGTCGAGCGACGCACCACGAGCTCGGGCTGGAACACGGTCTGCCGGGGGATGGACTCGGGGTCGTTCGCCTCCTCGAGCAGCGTGCGCAGCGCGGTGCGGCCGATCATGCCGCTCGGCTGGCGCATCGACGACAGCGGCACTGCGGCGGCGCCGGCGAACGAGATGTCGTCGAAGCCGATGATGGCGATCTCCTCGGGCACGAGGATGCGGCCCTCGACGACGAGCGCCTGCAGCAGGCCGAGCGCGATGAGGTCGTTCGCGGCGAACAGCGCGTCGGGGCGCTGCGCGCGGGGGCGCTCGATGATGCGGGTGCCCGCGGCGACGCCCTCCGCCACGGTGAGCTCGGTGGTCGCGACGACCTCGAGGTCGACCGGGAAGCCCGCGTTCTCGGCTGCGGCCCGCGCACCGGCGAGGCGGTCGGTGACCTGGTGGATGTCGAACGGGCCGCCCACGTAGGCGATGCGCCGACGGCCGGTCTCGATGAGGTGCTCGACCGCCATGCGGCCGCCCGACACGCTGTCGACCGAGACGGAACTGAAGCGCCCGTCACCGCTGAAACGATCCACCAGGACGGCGGGGATGCCCCGCTGGCGCAGGCGCTCCAGCCTGGTGTGCACGTCGTCGTAGGGCGAGATGAGCACGCCACGCACCTGCTGCTCCTCGAACAGGTCGAGGTAGAGCCGCTCGCGCGCGACGTCCTGGTCGGTGTTGCCGTAGAGGATCGCGATGTTGTGCTTCGACGCCTCGTCCTCGGCGCCCCGCACCACGTCGTTGAAGAACGGGTTCTGGCCGTCGAGCACTACGAAGCCCACGGTCGTGCTCGTGCCGGCGCGGAGCTTGCGGGCGGCGTCGTTGCGCACGTACCCGAGCTCCTCGATCGCGCGATTGACGCGCGCGATCGACTCCGCCGAGACCTCGCCCGGGCGGTTCAGCACGTTCGAGACCGTGCCGACCGATACACCGGCGTGTTGAGCAACGTCCCTGATGCTCGTGGCTGCCATTGCGGTTCCTCGTCGTCGATGAGCTGCGTGGTGGTCGGGGGAGGAGGTGACTTGACCTCGGCACCCGCCGTCCATAGAGTAGCCCTGAACTTGATCTGAATCGATTCAGAGACATTTCAACCCGTACACAGCAACACCTCGACGAGGAGGAGCAATGGTGCAGACGAGCACCTCAGCCAGCGCGGCACCCCCCGCGCTGGAGCTCTCACGAGTCGTGAAGTCCTTCGGAGCAGTCGTCGCACTGAGCTCCGGCAGCCTCACGCTCGAACAAGGATCCATCCACGCGCTCATCGGCGAGAACGGCGCGGGCAAGTCCACGCTCGTGAAGATCGTCGCCGGCCTCTACCGCCGCGACTCGGGCGACTTCCGCCTGCGCGGCGAAGACGTCGACTTCTCGAACACGGCCCAGTCGAAGGCCGCGGGCATCGCCGTCATCTACCAGGAGCCGACGCTCTTCCCCGACCTGTCGGTCACGGAGAACATCTTCATGGGCCGCCAGCCCACGAACCGGTTCGGGCGCATCGACCGCAAGGCGATGCGGGCCGAGGCCGTCGAGATCTTCGAACGACTCGGCGTCCGGCTCGACCCCGACCGGCTCACCGAGGGCCTCTCGATCGCCGACCAGCAGATCATCGAGATCGCGAAGGCCATCTCGCTCGACGCGCGCGTGCTCATCATGGACGAGCCGACCGCGGCGCTCTCGGGCGTCGAGGTGGAGCGGCTCTTCGCCGTCGCGCGGAGCCTCCGCGACGAGGGCCGTGCGCTGCTGTTCATCTCGCACCGCTTCGACGAGGTGTTCGACCTCTGCGACACCGTCACGGTCATGCGCGACGGCAAGTACATCGACACCATGCCGATCTCCGAGACGTCGATCGACGAGCTCGTGCGCCTCATGGTCGGTCGCGACGTCACCGAGATGTTCCCGAAGCTGCCCGCCGAGGTCGGCGAGGACGTGCTGGTCGTCGAGGGGCTCACGAGCCCCGGCGTCTTCCACGACATCTCGTTCACCGTACGCTCGGGCGAGATCGTCGGCCTCGCCGGCCTCGTCGGCGCGGGCCGCAGCGAGGTCGTGCGCGCCATCTTCGGCGTCGACCACTACGAGTCGGGCACCGTGCGCGTGAACGGCGCGCCGCTGCGCAAGGGGCGCCCGACCGCGGCCATGGCGCAGGGCATCGCGCTCGTGCCCGAGGACCGCCGCAAGCAGGGCCTCGTGCTCGACCAGAGCGTGACGCGCAACGTCACGCTCGCGATCCGCAAGCGCCTCGCCAAGTGGGGCCTCATCTGGGGCGGCCTCGAGAACGCGGCCGCCGAGATCTGGGCGAGCCGGCTCGAGGTCAAGACCGCCGCGCTCGACGCGGAGACCGGCACCCTCTCGGGTGGCAACCAGCAGAAGGTCGTGCTCGGCAAGTGGCTCTCGACCGAGCCGAAGGTGCTCATCGTCGACGAGCCGACCCGAGGCATCGACGTCGGCACCAAGGCGGAGGTGCACCGCCTCATCTCGAAGCTCGCCCAGGAGGGCCTCGCGATCATCATGATCTCGTCGGAGCTGCCCGAGGTGCTCGGCATGGCCGACCGCGTGCTCGTCATGCGCGAGGGCCGCCTCACGGGCGAATTCGAGCGGGCGGATGCCACGCCGGAGGCCGTCATGTTCGCCGCGACCGCGGAAGGAGCGGCAGCATGACCGCAGTCGACACCAAGCCGTCTGCCGGCAACGCCTTCGCGCGCAGCATCGGGCACGTGCTCAAGGCCCGCGAGACGGGTATCGCGATCGCGCTGATCGCCGTCGTCATCGTCGCGACCGTGAGCAACCCGAACTTCCTCTTCTCGTCCGACGGGTTCCGCGACCTGCTGCTGACGCCGTCGCTGCTCATGGTCGTGGCCGTGGGCCAGGCGATCGTGATCATCACGCGCAACGTCGACCTGTCGGTCGGCTCGGTCCTCGGCCTCACGGCCTACCTGACCGGCCGGCTGTTCATCGACATCCCCGGCATCCCGCCGATCCTCGTGTTCGTCGCGGGCGTCGGCCTCGGTGCGCTGCTCGGCCTCATCAACGGCGCGCTCGTCGCGTTCGCGAAGGTGCCCGCGCTCGTGATCACGCTCGGCACGCTGTACATCTACCGCGGCATCAACGTCGCGTGGACCGGCAGCGACCGCATCAACGCATCCGACCTGCCGGCGTCGTTCCGCGACCTCGGCACGGGCGAGCTGCTCGGCATCCCGCTGCTGACGATCTTCGCGGTCATCGTGCTGGTCGTCGCGGCCTGGTACCTGCGCAACCTGCGCAGCGGGCGCGAGCTGTACGCCATCGGCTCCGACCCGGCGGCCGCGCACCTGTACGGCCTGCGCGTCACCCGCCGCGTGATCGCCGCGTTCGTCGTGAGCGGTGCACTGGCCGGTGTCGCCGGCGTGCTCTACGCCGCCCGGTACGGGACGGTCAGCTCGAGCGCCGGCCTCGGCCTCGAGCTCCAGGCCATCGGTGCCGCGGTCATCGGCGGCGTCGCGATCTCGGGCGGCGTGGGCACCGTGTGGGGCGCCGCGATCGGCGCGTACCTGCTGCTGACCATCAACCGCGCCCTGCCGATCGTCGGCATCCAGGACTTCTGGCAGCGGGCCGTGGTCGGCGTGCTCATCATCGGCGCCATCGTGCTCGACCGCGTGCTCGCGGTGCGCCAGCATCGACGACTCATCGAACAACGGGAGGAGAAGCCATGACGTCCGCGATCGACACCGAACACGGCCGGCGCACCTACTCGGCCCACGCGCACCCGCTGTGGCGTCGCCTGCTCGTCACGCGCGAGTCGGCCATCATCGGCCTGCTCTTCCTCGTCGTGCTCGTCGCCACCATCGCGGTGCCGAACTTCGACAGCCCGCTGACGCTCACGTTCCTCATCCGCGAGATCGCCCCGATCCTGCTGATCGCCCTGCCGATGACGCTCATCATCATCACCGAGGAGATCGACCTCTCGGTGGCGAGCATCGTGGGCCTCTCGAGCGTCGTCACGGGCCTCGGGGTGCAGGCCGGCTGGCCGCTGCCGTTCGCGGCGGTCGTCGCGATCCTCGTCGGCACGGTCGCCGGGTCCATCAACGGCGCCCTGGTCACGTTCGTCGGCCTGCCGTCGCTCGCCGTCACGATCGGTACGCTCGCGCTGTTCCGCGGCATCGCCGTGGGCCTGCTCGGCACGACCGCGATCAGCGACTTCCCCGAGTTCTGGACCGACCTGACGCGCATGAACATCCCCGGCACGCCGATGCCGCTGATCATCGTGCCGTTCCTCGTGCTCGCGATCATCTTCGGGGTACTGCTGCACTTCACGCCGTTCGGGCGGTCGCTGTACGCGATCGGCCTGAACAAGGAGGCGGCCGCGTTCTCCGGCATCAACGTCGGGCTCACGAAGTTCTGGCTGTTCGTCATGAGCGGCGCGGTCTCGGGCTACGCCGGCGTGTACTTCACGCTGCTGTACAACAACGCCCGCGGCGACAACGCCACCGGCCTCGAGCTGCAGATCATCGCCGCGGTGCTCCTCGGCGGCGTCTCGATCTTCGGTGGTCGTGGTGCGCTGCCCGGCGTGATCGCCGGCGTGCTGCTCATCGGCACGCTGTCGAGCGCGCTGCGCCTGGCCGGCGTGACCAGCGACATCATCAACGTCATCACCGGTGTGCTCCTCGTGGCATCGGTGGTGTCCGCAAGCTTCCTCGCCTGGCTGCGCACCAAGCGCGTCTCGGCGATCGGGAGGAAGAAGGGCCGAGCTGAGGCATCCGATGGCTGATGGCCCCCTGTCACCAGGACCGGAAAAGTAACGCACCAAGGAAGGAAACAATGATGTTCACTCTCAAGCGGAAGCGCTTCGGCGTGGGGCTCGCGGCGGTTGCCGCGACGGCCGCGCTCGTGCTGACCGGCTGCGCGTCGGACGGCGACACGTCGGACGGCGGTTCGTCGGACGGCGGTTCGGGCGACACGTCGGACGTGTCGATCACGATGCTGCCGAAGAACCTGGGCAACCCGTACTTCGACACCTCGACCGGCGGTGCCGAGGAGGCGGTGTCGGAGATGGGCGGCACGTTCGAGGAGGTCGGCCCGTCGGAGGCGTCGCCGACGTCGCAGGTGCAGTACATCCAGACCGCTGCGCAGCAGGGTGTGGGTGGCCTGATCGTGTCGGCGAACGACCCGGAGGCGATCTGCGACGCGCTCGACGAGGCGCGCAGCGTCGGCGTCAAGGTCGTCACGTTCGACTCGGACACCAACCCCGAGTGCCGTGACCTGTTCATCAACCAGGCCACGGCCGAGGGCATCGCGCAGGTGCAGGTCGACCTGATCACCGAGCAGATCGGTGACGAGGGCCAGATCGCGATCCTGTCGGCCTCGGCCAACGCGACGAACCAGAACGCGTGGATCGAGATGATGGAGGCCGAGCTCGAGGCGAACCACCCGGACGTGGAGCTCGTCGAGGTCGCCTACGGTGACGACGACGACCAGACCTCGTTCGACAAGACCGCCGCGCTGCTGCAGACCTACCCGGAGCTGAAGGGCATCGTGTCGCCGACCACGGTCGGCATCGCGGCCGCGGCTCGCTACCTGCAGACCTCGGAGTTCCAGGGCGAGGTCTCGCTGACCGGTCTCGGCACGCCGAACCAGATGCGCGAGTACGTCGAGGACGGCACCGTCACCGCGTTCGCGCTGTGGAACCCGGCCGACCTGGGCTACCTGGCCGCGTACGCGACCGCCGCGCTCGTGACCGGTGAGATCACCGGTGCCGAGGGCGACACCTTCGACGCCGGCACGCTCGGCTCGTACGAGGTCGGTGCAGACGCCACCGTGCTCCTCGGCGACCCGTACGTGTTCGACGCGGACAACATCGGCGACTTCGACTTCTAAGCCGAACCGCCGCAACGCGAGCGCCCCGACGGACCACGTGTCCGCCGGGGCGCTCCCGTCTGCACGGGGGCGCGGGCTAGTGGTAGCGGCCGCTGTAGGCGTTCAGCGCCGGCTGCCCGCCGAGGTGCGCGTAGAGCACATTCGCACCTGCCGGGATGTCGCCGTCGCGCACCAGGTCGATGAGGCCGGCCATCGACTTGCCCTCGTAGACGGGGTCGAGGATCACGCCCTCGAGCGCGCCGACGAGGTGCATCGCGGCATCCGTCGACTCGACCGGGATGCCGTAGTAGTCGCCCGCCCAGCCCTCGAGCACCGTGACCTCGTCGTCGCGCAGCTCGCGGCCGACGCCGATCAGCTCGGCCGTGTTGCGCGCGATGCGCCCGACCTGGTCGCGGGTCTCGGCGAGCTTCGCCGACGCGTCGATGCCGAGCACGCGGCGGCGCGGCCCGCCGAAGTTGTGCTCGAGGTCGGCGAACCCGGCGATCATGCCGGCGTGCGTCGATCCGGTGACCGAGCAGACCACGATCGTGTCGAAGAAGACGCCGAGCTCCCGCTCCTGCGCCGCGACCTCGTGGGCCCAGTTCGCGAAGCCGAGCCCGCCGAGGCGGTGGTCGGATGCCCCTGCCGGGATGGCGTACGGCGTGCCGCCCGCTGCCTCGACGTCGGCGATGGCGTCGCGCCACGAGTCCTTGAACCCGATGCCGAAGCCGGCGGGGGAGAGGCGCACGTCGGCGCCCATGAGGCGCGACAGCATGATGTTGCCGACGCGGTCGTTCACCGAGTCGGGCCAGTCGACCCAGTGCTCCTGCACGAGCACGGCCTTCATGCCGAGGTGCGCCGCGACCGCGGCGACCTGCCGGGTGTGGTTCGACTGCACACCGCCGATCGAGACGAGCGTGTCCGCCCCCTGCGCGAGCGCGTCGGGCACGAGGTACTCGAGCTTGCGCACCTTGTTGCCGCCGTAGGCGAGGCCGCTCGAGACGTCCTCCCGCTTCATCCAGATGCGGGCGCCGCCGAGGTGGTCGCTCAGGCGGTCCACGGGGTGGATCGGGCTCGGCCCGAACGTCAGGCGGTGGCGGGGGAAGTCGGCGAGTGCCATTGTGCTCCTTGTCGTCAAGCGGAATGCAATATATTGCATCGACCCCGCCCCGACCTGTCAAATCGAGTCCGCGCTCAGCGCCCGCGCCCGCCGCCCGCCGCGATCTCCGGACCCAGGTTGTCGCGCAGCCACTCGCACCAGACCGAGATCGTGCGCCACTGGTCGCGCACGATGTCGAGCGCGTCGGGCGTCCACATCCAGTCGGCCGGCGGCTCGGTGCGGCCGATCGCGAGGTGCTTCAGCTGCAGCAGCTCGATGCGCGGATGCTCGACCGAGTAGCCGCGGGGGGCGGTGCGCAACGCGTCGTCGCGCATGAGCGAGAAGCCCTCGTCCGCCGTCTCGTCGAGCGTCGCCTCGAGGTCGCCCGCGAGCTTCGGGTCGTCGACGATCTCGCGGAACCGCGCGAGCGCCTTCGGCGGCACCATGTAGCTGCCGCCGCCGGCGAGCAGCCCGTCGGTGCTCAGCTGCAGGTAGTGGGCGACCGGCGCGCGCGACACCAGCCCGATCTGCAGCTTGTAGGGGGACTTGTCGGCGCTGAACCGCACGTCGCGATACGGGCGGAACAGCTTCACCGGCCCGAACTCGACCGCGAGCTCCTCGCCGAGCGCCGCGAACGGCCCGCGCACGCGTTCGTCGTACCTGGCCTTGTGCGCCGCCCACCACGCCTTCGTGTTGTTCGCCGCGAGCTCGGCGAAGAACGCCGTCGCGTCCGGGTCGAGTCCGCTGAATGCCCCCACGCTCCCGATCGTATCCTCGGCTCGATCGACGGCCCCCGCGACCTCGCAGCGGGGATTCACGCGAGTGGTGAGCGATCGTCACCTCGGTGAAACACGGCGGGCGGATGCTGGGCGCACACGCACCGCGCATGAGGGGAGGGCCGCATGGTCGACGTCACGGTCGCGCTGGCGATCGCGCTCGCGGCGGCATCCGTCACCCTCGGCGCGCTCGCGCATGCGGCGCCCTGCCCGTACGTCACGCGCACGACCCGGCACCGCGCGCTGATGCTGCAGGCGGCCGCCCCGGTCGTCGGCAGCGTGTGCTGGCTCTGCTACGGGGCCGTGCTGCACGCGCGGGTGCAGTGGGCGGTCTTCGCGATGACCCGCTGGGCGCGCACCGGCGGGTAGCGGTCACGCACCGGTGACGGCGATCACCACGAGGGCCGTGACGGCGACGACCGTCGAGAGGATGCCGCCCAGCACGAGCGGCTTCGGCCCGGTCGCGCGCAGCGCGCGCACGTCGGTCGAGAGCCCGATCGCGGCCATCGCGGTCGTGATGAGGAAGGTCGCCGCATGCCCGAGCGCGGCCTCAGCGGCATCCGGAATCACCCCCAGCGACGCGATCGCGGCCATCACCAGGAACCCGACGAGGAACCACGGCACCAGCCCGATCACGCGACGCACGGTGAGCGGCGGATGCTCCGAGCCCGCCTCGGCAGCCGCCCGGCGCCGCACGTGCACGGCCAGCCCGATCGTGATCGGAATGATCATGAGCGTGCGCACGAGCTTCACCACGATCGCGCCCTGCAACGCGACCGATCCGTACACGGCAGCCGTCGCCACGACCGACGACGTGTCGTTGACCGCGGTGCCGGCGAACAGCGCGAACGCCTCCTGGTCGAGTCCGAGGGCGTGGCCGATCAGCGGGAAGACGGCGACGGCGACCATGTTGAACAGGAAGATCGTCGAGACCGCGTAGGCGATGTCGGCGCTCGCGGCGCCGATCACCGGCGCGACGGCGGCGATGGCGGATGCCCCGCAGATGCCGGTCCCCACGCCGATGAGCGTGCGCAGGTCGCCCACGACGCCGAGCGCACGGCCGACGAGCCAGGCCGCGACGAGGCACGCGGCGAGCGTGACCAGCATGATCGGCAGCGACTCGAGCCCGACGTCGACGATCTGCGCGAGGGAGAGCTGCGTGCCGAGCAGCACGACCGAGAGCTGCAGCACCCGGCTGCCGGTGAACGCGATGCCCGTCTGCAGCACCGGGCCGGGCCGGCGCACGAGCGCGATGGCGAGTCCGATCGCGATCGCCGGAAGCGCGCTGCCGAGGAGCGGCAGCGCCCGGCCGATGAGCGTCGCGACCGCGGCGATCGCGAGCGCGAGCGCGAGTCCCGGCAACAGGCCGAGCAGGCGCCGCGCGGTGCCCTCGGACGGTTCGGTCATGGGTCGAGCATCTCGCGAACGGCGCGGAATTGCCCCTGCCGCGCCGCAACGGACCGGCGTAGCCTGCTGGGGTCGGAAGGGGAGCGGACATGTCCAACCTGGTGGTGCACTTCGAGATCCACGGCACCGAGCCGCAACAGCTGATCGACTTCTACTCGAAGCTGCTCGGGTGGACGTTCACGCAGTACGGCGAGATGGAGTACTGGAGCATCGACACCGGCGACGGGTCGATCCGGCCGAGCGAGGGTGCAGCGGGCCACGGCATCAACGGCGGGCTGCTGCGCCGCGAGGGCCCCGCGCCGACGACCGGCGCCTCGGTGAAGGGGTGCAACCTCGTGATCGCCGTCGACGGTATCGACGGGCTCATGGCCACCGGCGTCGAACTCGGCGGGAGCGTCGCGCTGGCGGCCGAGGACATGCCGGGCCTCGGGCGGTTGGGGTACCTGCTCGACCCCGACGGCAACGTGTTCGGCATGCTCCAGACGACGCTCTCGGACGGCACCCCGGCGATGTAGCCCGGCTGGCGGGTGCGGCGCCGACCCCCGGAATGTCGGTGGTGCGGCGGAACATGGAGGCATGGACACCACCACCTACATCACCGGGCGCGAACTGCGCCCCGGCGACATCGTGGTGAACCCGTACGGTGACGCGTTCCCCATCACGAAGGTGCGTGCCATCGGCGCGGGTCGCCGCGTGACCTACGAGCGGAAGGGCGGCACGGCCGCCAGCTTCACCGTGCCGGCCGACGGCCTGACCCGGGTGTTCCTGCCGCGGCGCAGTGCGCTGGCCGGCGCGGACGCCTGATCCGCCCACGCCCCGCGCGCGGCTGCTTGCAGCCGCCGGGTCTCTCGGCCATGATTCCCACATGGGCGGCACGCGGCCGCCGGCGAACAGAGGAGCCATGGCCGATTCCGAGTCCCGCGACGAGACGGGCGGCACGTCCACCGCAGCGGCATCGAAGCCCGCGAAGACGAAGCTGTCGGCGAAGAAGTGGGGCAAGAAGCAGCGCTCGCTGATCGACATCATCGCGGTGTTCGTGCTGTCGATCACCGCCGTGCTCACCGCCTGGTGCGGCTTCGAGGCGTCGAAGTGGGGCGGCGAGATGTCGATCGCGTTCAGCCAGGCGTCGTCGTCCCGCATCCAGTCGACGAACTTCGAGGGCGAGGCGCGCGACGCGCGCATGTTCGACCTCGTCATCTGGGCGTCGTACGTCGAATCGGTCGCGAACGACGAGCCGGCGCTCACCGCCTACATCGAGGAGCGCTTCACCCCGCACTTCGCCGTGGCGTTCGAGGACTGGGACGCGAGCGGCCGCGAGGAGTCCGGCCCGTTCGTGATGGAGTCGTACGTGCCGCCCGGCACGGTGGAGGCCGCCGAGCTCGGCGAGTTCGCCGACCAGAAGTTCCAGGAGGCGCTCGACAACAACCAGCGCGGGGACAACTACTCGCTGCTGACGGTGCTGTTCGCCCTCGTGCTGTTCCTCAGCGCCATGGCGCAACGCGACATCTCGCCGAAGGCGGCGTGGGGCCTGCTCGGACTCGCGATGGTCGTCGCTGTCGTGGGCATCGTGATCCTCACCACGTTCCCGATCAAGATCTGACGCGACGCCGAGGGCTCACTCGTCGATCGAGGCCGCATCGACCGCGGCGCGTCGAGCTGCGATCTCGGACTTGTGCTCCGACACCCACGTCGCGAGCGCGATCACGGGTTCGCTCAGGCTCACTCCGAGCGGGGTCGCGCGGTACTCGACTCGAGGGGGCACCTCCGCGAAGGCCTCCCGTTGGATCAATCCGTCTCGTTCCAGCGAACGCAGGCTGATGGTCAGCATGCGACGAGAGATCCCGGGGATTGCGTTGAGGAGTTGCGTGAAGCGGTGCGGGCGCTGCTGGAGCAGTCCGACGATGATGAGCGTCCACTTGTCCCCGACGCGGTCGAGGATCGAACGGAACAGCTCGGGGTCGCCCTCGTTGCAGAGATGGAGCATCGGACTCGCCGCGACACGGTCCGTGAAGCTCTCCTCCGGCACGTCCTGATCGCGCATCGGGCCTCCCCTCCTCGGTAACATTGAAGTTACCGGTTACCGAATGGTACTTAAGTTACCATGAGTAACTTTGATCCAGAAGGGACGGCTGCGGCGCATCGCCGGGAGCCACGAGTGAGCGATCCGCGTCCCGGTGCGCTGCACTTCGGAATCGGGACGTTCGCCTTCCAGTACGACGACGCGCACGGTGACCCGGTGCCGGGGTCGCAGGTGCTGCGCGACGTCGTCGAGGAGGCCGTCGCCGCCGAGCAGGCGGGATTGGACTCGTTCGGAATCGCCGAACACTATCGCCGCGGCATGATGGACTCCGCCGCGCCGGTGGTACTGGCCGCGATCGCCTCGCGCACCCAGACGCTGCGTCTCGGCACCGCGGTGACGGTGCTCAGCACTCAGGACCCCGTGCGCGTGTACAACGAGTTCGCGACGCTGGACGCGGTCTCTGCAGGACGCGCGCAGATGATCGTCGGGCGTGGCTCGGCGATCGAGTCCTTCCCCCTCTTCGGCTTCGACCTCGCCGACTACGAGGCGCTGTTCGATGAGAAGCTCGACCTCCTGATGCGGCTGCTGCGGGACCAGCCCGTGACATGGGCCGGGCGGTTCCGGCCCCCGCTCACCGACCAGGTGCTCGAGCCCCCGGTCGCGGCGGGTGCGATCCCGGTGTGGGCCGGCGTCGGAGGGAGCCCGCAATCGGTGATCAGGGCGGCCAGGTTCGGTCTTCCACTGATGTTCGGCGTCATCGGCGGCCCGCTCTCGCGGTTCGTCGGATTGTCGCGCCTCTTCCGCCAGGCCGCAGCCGAGTTCGGTCAGGTCGAGCAGCCGGTCGGCATCCACGCGCACGGCTACCTGGCGGACACCGACGAGGAGGCGATCGAGGCGTTCTGGCCGGTCTGGTCGGGAATGATGAACGCCGAGGCGCCCAAGCGGGGGTGGGCGCCGTATCGGCGGGACCGGTTCGACGCGGACATCGCTGCGGGAAGCCTGCTCGTCGGGTCGGCCGAGACCGTCGCGCATCGCCTGGCGACCGGCATGCAGCTGGTCGGAGCCACGCGGTTCGACTTCGTCGCCGCGGGGAGCCGGATGGCTCACGCCGACAAGCTGGACAGCATCCGACGGTTCGGCACCGAGGTGGTGCCACGGGTGCGTGCGCTCCTCGACCCGTCACCGACCGAACGGGCCGCACGATGACCGGCGGCATCGACCCGATTCGCCGAGTGTCGATCCTGGGGGCCGGTCGTGTCGGCACGGCACTCGCCCGCACACTCGTCGACGCCGGCTACCAGGTGACGCTGGCCGGGTCGGGTGACCCGGAAGCCGTCGAGATGATCGCGGCGTTCACGGCCCCTGGTGCACGTGCGCGATGGGCGCGGGATGCGACGAGCGACGCCGACCTGGTGGTCCTGGCGCTCCCGCTGCACCGCCTTCCGTCGTTGGATCCGACGATTCTCGCCGACCGCGTGGTCGTCGACGCCATGAACTACTGGCCACCGGTCGACGGCATAATCGCACGGTTCGAGGGCGCCCGGCACGGGACCAGCATCGAGGTGCGGGACGTCCTCGGCCTGGATCGACTCGTGAAGACCTTCAACCACACCGGCTACCACGACCTCGAGCCGGATCGCAGGGAGCGCGGCCACCCCGACCGGCTCGGGATGGCCGTGGCGGGCGACGATGCCGACGACGTCGCAGCGGTCGTCGAGGTCGTCGAGCGGATCGGGTACGACGCGGTCGCACTCCAACGGCTCGAGTTCGGCCGACTCATCCAGCCGGGCGGCGCGATCTTCGGCGCACGCCCGACCGCCGACGACATCCGTCGCACCCTTCGACCGCTCATCCAACGGGCCGCGTGACCACGGGAGGAATCATGGAACTCGGAATCGGGGCATTCGGCGACGCGAGTCGCGACCCCAGCACGGGACAACGGATCTCGGAGGCGCAGGCCGTCCGCAACGTCGTCGAATCCATCACCGTCGCCGAACAGGCGGGACTCGACTGGTTCGGGCTCGGGGAGCACCACGTCCCGGAGTTCCCGGTCTCATCCGCCGCCCCCGTTCTGGCCGCGGCAGCACAGGTGACGTCACGGATCAAGCTCTCCAGCGCCGTGACCGTCCTCGGCACCGACGACCCAGTCCGGGTCTACGAGCAGTTCTCCACCGTCGATGCCGTCGCCGACGGACGCGTCGAGATGATCCCCGGCCGTGGCTCCTCGATCGAGTCGTTCCCGCTCTTCGGCTTCGACCTGCAGGACTACGATCGGCTGTTCGCCGAGAAGCTCGACCTGCTGCTCGAGGTGAACCGGTCCGCGCACGTCACCTGGGAAGGGACGACTCGCCCCGCGCTCACCGGGCAGTACGTGCCGCCACGCGCCGAGCGCGGCCCGATCCCCGTCTGGCTCGGGGTCGGAGGCAACCCGAACTCCGTCATTCGCGCAGCACGCCTCGGACTGCCGATGGCGACCGGAGTCCTGGGTGGGAGCGCGACCCGGAGCGCGACCAACGCCGAACTGTATCGTCACGCAGCCGCCCGATTCGGCAGCCCGCCCGAGCAGACCCTGATCATGCTCGGGAGCCCGGGCTTCCTGATGGACGACGGGCGGAAGGCCCGGGACGCGTGGTGGCCGCACTGGCATCAGTTCATGACGACCGTCGGCGAGCAGCGCGGATTCCTTCCCCCGGACCGTGGGTCGTACGACCGTGATTCCGGCCCGGGCGGCGGACTGCTCGTCGGCTCTCCCGAGGAGATCGCCGAACGCATCCTGCTCATGCACGAGCACTGGGGCCATGTGCGCCAGTACATCCACATCGACATGGGCGGCGTGCCACAGCGAGATCTGCTCCGGGCGATCGAGCTGTTCGGGACCGAGGTGCGCCCGATCGTGCAGCGCGAGCTCGGGAGCACCTCGGTCGATGAGCTGATGGGCCGTGCTACGGCGCGATGACCAGCCTGGAGATCCTGCCCTCCCGGAGCTCGAACCGGAAGGTCAGGTCGACCACGCCGCCGGGGAAGTCGCCCTCCAGATGCGCGAGCGTCGTCCACACGTTCGGCCCGTCCTGGCGCTGGCCGGTGGGGCTCGTCGTGTAGGTGTACTCCGCGCTGGTCCTGTCGAGCCATGCACGCACGCCGTCCAGGCCACGGTGATCGGTGCCCGCATCGGTGACGTGCGCGTCCGAGGTGAAGAGCTCGACGAGGGCCTCCCGACGATGCTCGGCGCCCTGGGCGGCCATGTAGGCGGCGACCGGGGACGGCAGGCTCGTGGCGTCGTATGCGTCGAAGGTGTCGTTCTGGGACATGGGTGTTACTCCTGTTCGTGAGTGTGCTCGGTGGTGTGCGGGACGGCAGGGTGCCGCCCCGGGTTCGGCTCCGCGCAGATGGCGCGGGGTCAGGTCTGCTCCGGCATGGGTCGGTGGCGCCGGGTGAGGGGCCGTTGCTCCGGAACGGTCCAGCCGAACAGCACGGCCGCCAGGCGAACCAGCGTCGTCAGCCCGACGCAGATCAGCGCGGCGATGGGTACGGGCGCCCCGAACCGGATCAGCAGCACGAGGACCCCGACGCCCGTGCCGGCAGCGACGGCGTACAGCGTTCCGACGTGCAGGAAGGAGACCGGCAGGCCGAGGAGGACGTCACGGAGCATTCCTCCGCCGATCGCCCCGAGGACGCCGACGACCACCGCACCCGCCTCGCCGACGCCGAGCGAGAGGGCCTTCGTCGCGGCGATGGCGCCGAAGAGCCCCATCACCACCGCATCGAGCGGGGTGATCAGCCAGGCGAGGTGAGCGATCGCCGCCTGGAGTGCCATGCCGACGAGGGCGGCTGACCCGGCGACGACCAGGTACCAGTTCATCCAGATCACCACCGGGGGCTGGTTCAGGACGACGTCTCGCAGGAGACTCCCTCCGAGCGCGACGACGAGACCGATGATGAGGACGCCGAGCACGTCGATGCGCCGGTTGCGTGCGTCGGCGGCGAAGAGCGCCCCCTGCAGTCCGCCCAGTCCTGCGGCGAACAGCTCGACCCAGAGGGCGACCTGGAACGTGACCACTGCCATCGGAGTGCCTCCGATCCGTACGGGGTGGGCTCGCCGGATCTCCGCCGAGCCCACCCCGACGATCGTGGTGGGGTCAGCGGGCCCCCGCAGCCGCGAGCGGCGCGCGGGTGCGTGCGGATCGCGACGCCGTGACGATCACGTCGGCGACGGTGTCGGACTGGGTGATGAACAGCGCGTGGCTGCCCGGGACGTTGGTGATCTCCGCCCCGATGCGCGCGGCCATGTGCTGGAGCATCGCCTGGTCGAACGCCTTGTCCTCGGTGGCGATCACTGCCCAGCTGGGCTTGTCGCGCCATGCGGCCACCGTGACGGCGCTGCCGAAGACCGACATGTCGATGGGCACCTGGCTGTCGGCGAGGAATGCGGCATCGGCATCGCTGACATCTGCGGCGAACCCGGCCTGGAAGGCGTCGCGGTTGAGGAAGCCGTAGCCGTCCGGTCCGACATCGATGACGAAGTCGGGGGTCGGCGCGAAGCCCTCGTACTGCTGGGCGGTGGTCTCGCCCGCGTCGGGTGCCAACGCAGACACGTAGACCAGCCCAGCCACCTTGGGGTGGACGCCGGCCTCGGTGATCACGGTGCCGCCCCACGAGTGCCCGACCAGGATCGCAGGGCCGTCCTGCGCGTCGAGCACCCGCTTCGTGGCGGCCACGTCCGCCTCGAGGGAGGTGAGGGGGTTCTGGACGATCGAGACCCGATAGCCGCGAGTGGTGAGCACGTCGTAGACCCGACGCCACCCGGAACCGTCTGCGAACGCCCCGTGTACGAGCACGACGTTCTTGATCTGTTCGTTGCTGGTCATGAGTTTCTTCTTTCGCTAGCGACTCCGAGGAGCCGTGGGGTTGTGGTGGTGGATACAACACCTGCGATGTGCAATATATTGCATGCTGCCGACGAATGGAAGAGGGGCCACGATTTGCGATGACATGGACAAGTGTGCGCAATATATTGCATGCCGATTCCTCAGAGCGTCCCCGGTGTCGACCGTTCCCTGCTCCGCGATGACGTCTACCGCCGGTTGCGGGATGCGATCGTCGACGGAACGTTCGTCCCGGGCGAGCAGTTGAAGGATGCCGAGCTCGCAGCGTGGCTCGGGGTCAGCCGGACGCCGATTCGCGAGGCGCTGCTGCGGCTCGGCGCCAGCGGGCTGGTCGTCGCGGTGCCCGGGCGGTCCACGACCGTGAGTGCCATCGACCCCGAAGCGGTTCGCGAGGCGCGCGACGTCGTGGCCGCCATGCACGTGCTCGCGGTGCGCGACACGGCGGGGAACCTGAGCGAAGCCGAGGTGGCGTGCATGCGCGACGCGAATCGGCGGTTCGCCGAGGCGGTCGAGGCGGGCGATGTCGCTGGTGCCCTCGCGGCAGACGAGGAGCTGCACATGGTTCCGGTCGCCGCGCTCGGGAATCATGCCATCGAGTCGGTGCTGAACCAGTTCGGACCGGTGGTCCGCCGGGCCGAGCGTCATCGCTTCGCGTCGGAGGGCGCGGAGTCCGTCGCGCGGCACGAGCGCCTCATCGGCTTCCTCGTCGACGGCGACGTCGAGGGCGCCTCCGAGGTCACGTTCGAGATGTGGCACAGCCTGTCGGTCGACGATGCCGGAGGAGCCGACTGACCGGTCCCGACGTCAGGGGTCGTACCGCCAGATGGCTCGCGGAAGGTCCACGCGAACGTCGCCGTCCCCCTCGACCAGCGGGGTCGCCTCATCGACGAACCGCGCGCGGGCGGTCCGGGCGAGTGCTCCGACCGGTCTGCCGGCGGCGTCGACGACCCTCCACCACGGCGCGTCGTGCCCGTTGCGTCGCAGGATCTGTCCGACGGCGCGCGCTCCCGTCCCGCTGATCCTCGCGACGTCCCCGTAGGTCAGCACATGGGCGCGCGGGATCGACGACACGATCCGCACCACACGATCCGCGACGTCACTCATGATCCTCTCCGAACTCCTCGGAGAGGGTGAACTTCGCTGGTGGCGAGATCGCGCCGTTCGCCTGCACGGTCACGTGGTGCGCACCCGGGTAGTACCTCCGCGTCGTGATGGGGTGGAAGGAGTGGGTCTTTCCGACGACGACGCTGGCGCCGGGTGCGAGGCGGCGCGAGCCGAGCTTGAACGTCTTCGGGCGCACGGATCCGTCGGCGCGTTGGAACCCGATCGAGTAGTCGATGGCGACGTTCGCCTCCGTGTCGCCGCGATTCGCGACCACGGCGGTGAATGCGAGTTCCCCGCTCCACGGGATCAGAGAGCGTGAGATGCTCGGCTCCGAGACATCGAGCTGGTCCCCGGTGTATCCGAGGAGGACCAGCGCGTGAGGGTCGGCAGCCTTGACGAGCGTTCGCAATCCGTGCCGGATGACCCACTGGGCATTCTCGTCGGCATCGACCGCCCAGTCCGCCGCGGTCGTGGTGGCGACGGCCGGCTCGACCCGGCTCAGGTCGTTGAGGTGGTTCGCGACGGAGCGCCGGACGAACGCACTCGGATCGCGGTAGGTGGCGTCCAGGAGCCCGCGGGTCGCGCGCGGGTGAGTGAGGAGCCACGGTACCCGCTTGGCCCACGGAAGGTAGGGACGCGACCCCTCCGTCGCAAGCCGGCGGACGTGCTCGCTCTCGTGCGCCGTCCAGGTCTGCATGACGGCGAGGCTCCGCTCCGGCCTGGCGATCAGCATGCTCCGGACGGCGAACTCGCCGGTGAGGTCGACCGTGAGGCGGGAGAGGAGCTCCATCGCCGCGTCGAAGTCGGCTGTCGTCCCGGACTCCAGTGCGCGCGTGGTCAGGAACTCCGAGGTGGGCCAGATCATCCAGCCGCCGAACCGCGAGTCCTCCAACAGGCTCTGGACGACGGTCGAGGCGGATGGGAAGCCGGCGGGGACGTCCTCGAGGAGTGCGTCACGCACGAGGTCCACGCGCCGTCGGAGGGGGAGGCCCTGCACGGCACGTTCCGCGCGGGCGAGAGCCGCGGCTTCCCTCCTGCTCCCGACGGACTCCACCGATGCCCGGAGCCGAGCGATCGCGGCACGGTCCAGCAGTTCGTCCATCGCACCCAACGTGACCTCCCGCAGCACCGCTTCACTCCGACCCCTTGAGCCTAGCAGCAGTATGCGATATATTGCACATCGCAACCACCACCCACCACGGAAGGGAACGGTCATGACCGAGTACACGTTGGAGCCGGAGGCGCGGTCGTTCGCCCGGGCCGCCGGCGAGCCCCCCGCACTCATCGAGCGCGGCGTCGAGGGTGCTCGACGGCTGCTCGACGAGGTGCAATCCGAGCCCGTCGACATGCCCGCCGTCGATGCCGAGTGGATCACGGTGCCGGCGGACGTCGGTGACGTGCCGGTTCGGATCGTCAGGCCCGCGGCGGCGACCGGGTCGCTCCCGGTCGTGCTCTACGTGCACGGCGGCGGTTGGGTGCTCGGCAATGCCGGTACGCACGAGCGGCTCGTGCGGGAACTGGCGACCGGAGCCGGTGCCGCAGTCGTGTTCGTGGAGTACTCGCGATCGCCGGAGGTGAAGCATCCCGTCGCGATCGAGCAGGCCTATGCCACTGCTCGCTGGGTCGCCGAGAAGGGCGCCGAGAAGGGGCTCGACGCGTCTCGGATGGCGGTCGCCGGTGACTCGGTCGGTGGGAACATGGCCGCCGTCCTCGCGATCCTCGCGAAGCAGCGCGGCGACGTCTCGTTCCTGCACCAGTCGCTGTACTACCCCGTGACGGACGCGCGCATGGACACTGCAAGCTACCGTGAGTTCGCGACGGGATTCCACCTGCGCGCGGACGCGATGGCCTGGTTCTGGGACCACTACCTCCCGGACGTCGACGCCCGTGCCGATGTCACCGCGTCCCCGCTGCAGGCGACCCGCGACGACCTGGAGGGGCTCCCGGACGCCTTCGTGGTCGTGGGCGAGAACGATGTGCTTCGCGACGAGGGTGAAGCGTACGGTCGCAAGCTCATCGAAGCGGGCGTTCGCACCGTGCTCGTGCGATACGACGCCACGATCCACGACTTCATGATGCTCAACCCGCTCCGCACCTCGGCGGCGACGACAGCGGCCATCGATCAGGCGGTGCATGTCCTCCGGGCGGCCTTCGTCGGCGACTGACTGCGCGTGAGTGCTCAGGCGTCGCGCAGCGACATCCGCTCCAGGCCGTCGAGCACCAGGTCGAGCGCGAAGCCGAACTCGGTCGCGTCGTCGCACCAGCCGATCGTCGAGTCGGGGTCGTCGTGCGCGACCTCGGCGAGCATGGCGACGAGGTGCGGCGTGCGGGCGGCGAGCGCCTCCGCCGCGGCCGCATCCGGCTGGCTGTCATCGGTCACCAATTCCTGGCTGAACCCGAACATGCGGCTGCCGAGTGCGTGCATGGCGTGGTGGATGAGGTCGTACGAGAACCCGCCCGAGCGCAGCGTGCCGACCACGGCGTCGGCGTAGCGGGCCGTGATCGCGCCGGGGAACGCCCGCGTCTGCATGATCACGGTGGCCCACGGATGCCGCAGCATGACCTGCCGCGCTGCGAGGATGCGCGCGCGCAGCGACGCCTTCCACTCGGGGTCGTGCTCGGGCACCGCGTAGCCGCCGGTCGCCGCCTCGACCTCATCGAACACGAGCTCGACCAGGCCGTCGAGCACGGCGTCCTTGTTGGGCACGTGGTAGTAGAGCGACATCGGCTCGACGCCGAGCCGCTCGGCGAGGCGGCGCATGGTGACGGCCTCGAGGCCCGACTCGTCGGCGAGTTCGAGCGCGTCGCGCAGCACGCGGTCGCGCGTGAGCGGTGCGCGCCTCGTCTCGCGCTGCCCGGCCGTCGACGTCATGGCGACCTCCTTCGTCCCGTACAGCGTACGGCGAGGGGTTGACGACCCCGCTGCGACTCGCTATCTTACAGCGTAAGTCGTACAACGTAAGGTTACGACTCGAGGGGAGCCCGACATGACCACCACCACACGACCGTCCGCCGCCACCGCATCCGCCAGCACCGACACCATGCGCGCCGCCGAGTACCGCCGGTTCGGCCCGCCCGAGGTCGTCGCCGTCACGGGTGTGCCGAAGCCCGCGCCCGCGCCCGACGAGCTGCTCGTCCGCGTGCATGCGAGCACCGTGAGCGTCGCCGACCACCGCATCCGCAGCCGGCGGGTGCCACGCGGACTCTGGCCCCTGGTCGCGCTCACCATGGGTGTGTTCCGCCCGCGCGTCCACGTGCTCGGCATGGAGGCGGCCGGCACGGTCGAGGCGGTCGGCGCCGAGGTCACGCGGTTCGCACCCGGCGACGAGGTCGTGCTCATGCGGGGGTCGCGCTTCGGCGGACACGCTGAGTACGTGACCGCCCGGGAGGCCGGCACCGTGGCGAAGAAGCCCGCCGCCCTGTCGTTCGAGGAGGCCGTCGCGGTCGTGTTCGGCGGCTACACGGCGGTGTCGTACTTCGGCCACGCCGAGATCGGAGAAGGCACGCGCGTGCTCGTCAACGGGGCATCCGGCGCCGTGGGCACCATGGCCGTGCAGCTCGCCGCCCACCGCGGTGCGGTCGTCACCGGGGTGACGAGCGGTCGCAACGTCGAGCTCGTCCGCTCGTTGGGCGCCGCCCGGGTCATCGACTACGAGACCGAGGACTTCGCCGCTGGCGATGAGACGTGGGACGTGATCGTCGAGTGCGTCGGGAACGCACCGTACCCACGGGTGGCCGACTCGCTCGCCCCGGGCGGAGCGCTGCTGCTGGTCATCACCGACCTCGCCGGCATGCTCCGCGCGAAACGCGACTCGCGCCGCAGCGGCGGCGTGGTCACGGCATCGGGCGCCGCCCTCACGCAGGAGCAGTTCGCCGACCTGCTCGAGCTCGCCGCGAGCGGCGCGATCCGACCGGTCATCGACCGCACCTACGACCTCGACGACATCGTCGAGGCGCACCGCTACGTCGACACGGGGCGCAAGCGCGGCTCTGTCGTCGTGCGGGTGCCCTGACCGGGGCAGCAGGGGCGGGCGGATGCCTCGGGGCGCACGCGCGCCGGAGGCATCCGCTCAGCCGTGCCAGAGCCCAAGCTTCGCGGGGTTGCGCATGATCCAGAGGTCGGTGACGCGGTCGTCGGCGACGCGGGTCGAGATGACGCTGTCGACGGCGCCGCCGACCGAGACGACGAGCACCAGGCCGCCCGGGCCCTCGCGGAGGTCGAACTCGAGCCCGTCGCCCGCGCGCTTCTCCTGCAGCCCGAGCAGGTAGCGGGCGACCCGGTCGGCGCCGACCACGGGTCGCCGCCCCGCCGAGACGACGCCCCCGCCGTCGGCCCGCAGCACCACGTCGGGATCGAGCACCGCCGTCAGCGTCGCGAGGTCGCCCGTGCCGGCCGCGGCGAGGAACGCCTGCACGACCCGGTCGTGTTGCTCCCGGGTGGCCGTGCCGTCGCGCCGCTCGCGCACGTGCCGGCGCGCCGACGATGCGAGCTGCCGGCACGCGTCGGGGGAGCGGCCCACGATCTCGCCGATCTCGGCGAACGGCATGGCGAACACGTCGTGCAGCACGAACGCGACGCGCTCGGCCGGGGTGAGCGACTCGAGCACGACGAGCAGGGCGGTGCTCACCGAGTCGTCGAGGGTGACCCGGTCCAGCGGGTCGGGAGCGGGCGTACTCGCGAGCACGGAGTCGCCCGGAACCGGCTCGGGCAGCCACTCGCCCACGTAGCGCTCGCGGCGCGCGCGGGCCGAGCCGAGGTGGTCGAGGCAGACGCGGCTCGCGGCGCGGGTGAGCCAGGCGGCCGGGTTCTCGATGGCGTCGCGCTCGTGCTCGGAGAGCCGGTACCAGCGGGCGTAGGTCTCCTGCACCGCGTCCTCGGCGTCGGCGACCGTGCCCAGCATGCGGTAAGCCAGGCGCATCAGCCCCGCGCGCTCGGCGTCGATCGCGGCGGCGTCGAGGCGCGAGGCATCCGTCTCGCCCGCGTTCGACGACGCGTCGCCGTCGGCGGCATCCGTCTCGCTCGGCTCGCTCGCGCCGCCCGGCTCGGTCTCCATCGCCATGTCCTCGCCTCCACTGTCCCACCGCACGCGCCGGCGCGCGAGCGTCGTACCGGTTCGACGACGCAGCGCCCGCGAACGTGAGGCGCCGGCCCGCGGCATCCGCCCCGGCCCCCCTCCCAGCACCGCCCCTCCCCTCCCCAGCGCCCACCCCTCCCGTCCCACCCTCCCGAAAACATGCAACTCGGTACGACACGCCGTGCGAGTGCATGCATTCGGCGCGGATGCCCCGAATCTGCATGTTTCCGGGAGGGCGACCTCACAGTCGGAGGCGCTGCGTCGTCGGACATGGTGAGGGCGGAGCGCCGCCCGCAGACCTGAGGAGGGCATGATGCGCATCGCAGTCGCCGGCGGAACCGGCACGATCGGATCGGAGGTGGTCGCGGCGATCCGCGCGCGCGGCGACGAGGCGGTGGTGTTGTCGCGGTCGACCGGCGTGGACGTACGGACGGGCGAGGGGCTCGCCGCGGCGCTCGAGGGCGTCGACGCACTGGTCGACACGGCGAACGTCAGTTCCCTGTCGGCGAAGGGCTCGATCGCGTACTTCACCGAGACCACGCGCACGATGCTCGCCGCCGAGCGTGAGGCCGGCGTCGGGCACCACGTGCTGCTGTCGATCGTCGGCGTCGACGAGGCACCGTTCGGGTACTACGCCGGCAAGGTCGCGCAGGAGCGCGAGGTCGAGGCGGGCGGCGTGCCGTGGACGACGCTGCGCGCGACGCAGGTGCACGAGTTCGCGGGGCAGATGCTCGATGCGCTCTCGATGGGCGGGCTGCACCTGGCGCCGGTCGCGCGCACGCAGCCCGTGGCGGCGAGCGCGGTCGGGCGGCGGCTGGCCGAGCTGGCGGCGGGTGCGCCCGCGGGGCGGGTGCGCGACCTGGCCGGTCCGCGCGAGGAGCGCCTCGACGAGATGACGCGCGCGTACGCCCGGTCGCGCGGCCTGCGCGGACCGGTCGTCTCGGTGAAGCTGCCGGGCAGGCAGTTCCAGTCGATGCGCGCCGGCGCGGCGCTGCCCGGACCGGACGCCGACCTCGTCGGACCGACGTTCGACGAGTGGCTCGCGACCGTGGGCGCCGACGAATCGGTGCGCTCGCAGCGCGCTTGACCGCACCGCCACCGCGTGGTCGCATGAGGGAATGGCATCGGCGACCCGCGAACGCCCACCGCTGATCGAGGAGGACGCGCTCGACGACCTCGTGCGCGCCGCGATCGGGCGGGTGCGCGGTCGCGTGCTCGAGGTCGGTGCGGGGGAGGGCGAGAACTTCGGCGCGTACGATCCGTCGGTCGAGTGGCTCGGCCTGGAGCCCGACGCGGATCGGCGCGCCGAGCTCGCCCGTCGCGCGCACGAGTGGAGCCACCGCGACCGCGCGCCGTTCGACGCGGTGTGCGAGTCGATCCCGCTCGCGGACGCATCCGTCGATGCCGTCGTCGGCACGTACATGCTCTGCTCGGTCACCGACATGGCCACGGCGCTCGCCGAGGTGCGGCGCGTGCTCGTGCCGGGCGGTCGTGTCGTGTTCGCCGACCACGTGGTGTCGCCGCCGCGCACCCTGCACCGCGCGGTGCAGCGCGCCGCGACCCCGTTCACCGTTCGGTTCGACGACGGATGCCACCTCGATCGCGACACGGCCGCGGCGCTCGACGCGGCGGGGTTCGTCGCCGATCGCGTGACGGCGGTGCGGGTCGGGTCGGTGCTGCGGGTGCCCGTGTTCCTCTTCGAGGGTCACGCGCCCTGACGCGGGGCCGCCGCTCGCCGTCAGCCCAGCGGCATCCGCCCCGCCCTCAGCCCAGCGCCGCGACCAGGTCGTCGTACAGGTCGTCCACGTGCTCGAGGCCGACCGACAGGCGCACCAGCCCGTCGGGGATGGTCGGTGCCTCGCTCGGCCAGCGGCGCCGGCGCTCCAGGGTCGACTCGACGCCACCGAGGCTCGTCGCGTGGATCCAGAGCCGCACCCGGTCGATGCACGCGTCCGCGCCCTCGGCGCCGCCGCGCACCACGAGCGAGACGATCGCCCCGAATCCGGGGTAGCGCACCTCCTCGAGGGCGGGGTGCCCGTCGAGGCGTCGGGCCAGCTCGCGGGCGTTCTGCTGCGCGCGCTCGAGCCGCACCGGCAGCGTGCGCAGGCCGCGCAGTGCGAGGTAGCTCTCGAGGGGTGCGGGAATCGCTCCACCGAGGGCGCGCCGGGCCGCGAGCTGCTCGGCCACCGAGGCATCCGAGGCCACGACCGCGCCCATCAGCACGTCGCTGTGGCCCGCGAGGTACTTGGTCGCCGAGTGCACGGCGAGGTCGGCGCCGAGGGCGAGCGGCTGCTGCAGCAGCGGCGTCGCGAACGTGTTGTCGATCGCGACCAGGGCGCCGTGCGTGCGGGCCGCGGCGACGAGCGCGGGGATGTCGGCGACCTCGAGCGCCGGGTTCGTCGGCGACTCGAACCAGAGCAGGTCGACGCCGTCGCACGCCTCCGCGACGGCGGCCGTGTCGGTGATGTCGACGAGCACGCAGCGCAGCCGCCCGGCGGCCTCGCGGTCGCGCAGCTGGGCGATCGTGCCCGTGTAGGAGTGGCGCGGCACGACGACCGCGCCGCCGTGCGGCACGAGGTCGAGCACGGCCGAGATCGCGGCGATGCCCGACGCGAACGAGACGCAGGTGCCGCCTTCGAGTGCGCCGAGCACGGTCTCGAATGCGGCCCACGACGGGTTGCCGTAGCGGCCGTACTCGCGCTCGCCGCCGGCGACGAACGTCGACGCGAGGTGCACGGGCTCGTTGAGCGGGGCGTCCGGGTCGCGGGGCGGCCGGCCCAGGCTCACCGCCAGCGTCTCGGCGTGCGACGAGTGGAACGAGCTATCGGACATCTGGGCCTCCCTCGACCGAGCGTACGTCACCGCACCGGTCGGGGAGGGGAGGGCGGATGCAGCGGGTCAGCGGTCGGCGGAGACGTCGACGTCGGCGGCGACCGCCGCGCGGCGGCGCACGAGCACCGACTCGGTGACGATCATCGCCGTCACGGCCGCGATCCCGGCGAGGAAGAGCAGCACGATCGGCAGCACGTCACCCGACGGTGCCTCGAGCGCGCCGGTCTCCGACTGCCACGGCCAGAGTGCGCGGAGCGACCCGGCCATGAGGCCGGTCATGACGGCGAGGGTGGCGGCGTGGTGGTGCGCGAGCAGCCACTGCAGGGTCGACACGAACGCGGCGAGGCCGACGATCGCGCCGAGCGCGAAGGTGCCGAGGTAGACGAGGTCGCGGTCGTTCACGGCGTCGAGCGTGGGGGCGTAGATGCCGATCACCACGAGCACGAACGACCCCGAGACGCCCGGCAGCACGAGCGCGCAGACCGCGAACGCGGCCGAGACGAACACGAGCCAGAGCGACGGGTCGGCGTCGTCGACGGCGGGCAGCCCGGTGAGCAGGAACGCGGCGATCGCGGCGGCGACGGCGAGCAGCACCTCGCGGATGCCCCAGCGGCCGACCATGCGCGCCGGCACGACGAGCGACGCGACGATGAGGCCGGCGAACACGGCCCGCGTCTCGACCGGGTACTCGTCGATGGTCGGCGCGAGCAGCGCCGACGCGAGCACGATGGCGCCCAGCATGCCGATGCCGAGCGGGATGAGCACGCTCCAGCGCACGAGCCGCAGGTGCTCGCGCGCCCGCGGGCGCAGGTCGGACCGGAAGATGCCGCCGGCCGCGAGCAGCACGCCGCGCACGAGGTTGCCCGCCGAGGTGATGATCGTCTCGTAGACGCCCGTGATGAGGGCGACGGTGCCGCCCGAGACGCCGGGGATGATCTCGACGGTGCCGATGAGGGCGCCCCGGATGAGGTCGACGAGCCAGCGCAGGGCGGTCATTGCGTTCGGGGATCCTCTCGGGCGGGGCGCTCGTGGCGAGCGGGCGCGAGTGCGCCAGCGGCGATTGTAGCGGGGCGCACTGGTGGCGAGCCGATGAGCGGATGCTCCGCCGGTGGCGAGCGAGTGGCGGAGCAAGGTGACGGATGCTCCGCCGCATCCGCTCCCCGCCCGGTACGCTGACCGACCATGACCGGAACGCCGCGCACCGCACCCACCCTGCTGCTCGACTTCGACGGCACGGTCGCGCTCGGCGACGAGCCCGTGCTCGCCTACGCGCGCGAGCTCGCGCAGGCGGCCGACGCGCCGGAACTGGTCGAGCGGGTGCACGGTTTCCTCGCGACGGGCCGCGACGACGTGCACGCGGTCGACGACGGCTACCTGTTCGCGCAGGCGCTCGGGCACGAGCTCGGCCTCGACGGCGCGCGCATCGGCCGCGCGTACCTCGACAGCCGGGCGGGCGTGACCGCGGGCGACGTTCCCCTGCACGCCGCCCCCGGGTTGCGGGACGCGTCCGACGCCGTGCGCGCGGCGGGCGGCCGGGTCGTGCTGGTGACCAACGCGCCCGCCGACGGGCTCGACGGGCTGCTCGCGCGCATGGGCGTCGCCGACGCGTTCGACGCGGTGGTGGGCGACGCGCGCAAGCCCGACGGCATGGGCGCGATCCTCGACGAGCTGCTCGCCGAAGGGGTGCCCGCGAGCCGCATCGCGTCGGTCGGCGACATCTGGCGCAACGACCTCGAGCCCGCGTTCGAGCGCGGTTGCCGCACCGGGCTGATCGACCGGTTCGGGCTGCGCCGTGGCCCGGCCGACTGGGTCGCCGCCGACCTCGCAGGCCTCGTGCCGTACCTCGCCGACTGGTCCCGCCGAGCGGAAGCGCCGGCGGAACGGCCTCACGGCGGTTTGTAAACATCTGGCTACGAGCGGATGAATCGGGCCGGTTCGAGCCGACCGCGCCGATAGGTTCGAAGAGCCGTCCGGTGCGCTCCACGGCCGCCCCGGATGTGTTCCCCGAACCACAGCAGGCGGCACGTCGTGCGCGGGCCGCCGTTCATCACGCAGCACTGAGGAAGAGGCACATGAGACACCGCAGATTCATCACCACCGCCGCGATCGCGGCGGGCATCGCACTCGCCGCCACCGGATGCGCCTCGGGCGACTCCGACACGGGCGAGGACGCCGCCCCCGAGGCTCCCGAGAGCCTCGTGCTCGGTCTCGTGCCCTCGAGCGACGTCGACCAGGTCGTCACCGACGGCGAGGCGCTCGCCGATCTGCTCTCCGACGAGCTCGGCATCCCCGTCGAGGTCGAGGTCACCGACAACTACGCCGGCCTCATCGTCGCGATGCAGGCCGACCAGGCCCAGATCGGCATGTTCGGCCCGATCGGCATGGTGCAGGCGCAGGACGAGGCGGGTGCCGTGCCCGTGCTGCAGTCGGTGCGCTTCGGCGGCAGCACCTACGTCACGCAGTGGTTCACGAACGACCCCGACCGCTTCTGCCTCGATGACGTCGTGACCGTCACCGACGACGACGGCTTCGACTTCACGTTCTGCAACGGCACCGACGCATCGACCGAGGGGCCGATGGGTGAGGACGCGCTCGCGCTCGTCGAGCAGGACGAGCTCATCGCGTTCGTCGACGAGGGCTCGGCCTCGGGCTACTACTACCCGGCCACCCAGCTCGGCGAGCTCGGCCTCGATCCGTTCGACCTGTCGGGCGCGTTCTTCGCGGGCGGTCACCCGAACGCGGTGCGCGCGGTCTACGACGGTGACGCGGTCATCGGCACGAGCTTCAACGACGCCCGCGGCTCGGTCGTCGAGGAGGCGAACGACGTCGGCGAGACCGTCACCGTGTTCGCCTACTCGACGCTGATCCCGAACGACGGCGTGGCCGTCTCGGGCTCGCTGTCGGAGGAGTGGCAGGAGATGATCACCGACGCGTTCGTCACGATCTCCGAGACCGAGGAAGGAGCCGAGGCGCTCTACGCGGTCTACGAGATCGACGGCCTCGTTCCGGCCGACCTCGACGCGCTCGACGCGGCGCGCGCGGTCTACGAGAACTTCGGCGACCAGTAGTCAGCACCACCCAGGTGATGGCCACGCCGCACGTCAGCGGCGTGGCCATCACCGTTCGCACGGCAGGATGATCACGTGATCCGATTCAGCGATGTCTCCGTTCGCTACCCCACCGGCACGCTGGGGCTCGACTCGATCGACCTCGAGATCCCCGACGGCCAGTTCGTGGTCGTCGTCGGGCTCTCGGGGGCGGGCAAGTCGACGCTGGTGCGCACCATCAACGGGCTCGTCCCCGTCACGAGCGGCACGCTCGAGGTCGGCGACCGCATGGTGAGCGGCGCGGGCAAGCGCAAGCTCAGGCAGCTGCGCGCCGAGGTCGGCATGATCTTCCAGTCGTTCAACCTCGTCACGCGCACGAGCGTGATGAACAACGTGCTCCTCGGCCGGCTGCACGCGACCTCGACCCTGCGCTCGCTGGTCGGCGCGTGGAAGGCCTCGGACGTCGAGCTCGCCTTCGAGGCGCTCGAGCGCGTCGGCATCGTCGACAAGGCGTACGTGCGTGCCTCGCAGCTCTCCGGCGGCCAGCAGCAGCGCGTCGCGATCGCACGCGTGCTCGCGCAGGAGCCGCAGGTGATCCTCGCCGACGAGCCGGTCGCCTCGCTCGACCCGCCGACCGCGAACCAGGTGATGCGCGACCTGCAGCGCATCAATCGCGAGCTCGGCATCACGACCGTCGTGAACCTGCACTTCCTCGACCTCGCCCGCACCTACGGCGAGCGCATCATCGGCATGCGCGGCGGCAAGGTCGTCTTCGACGGCACCGCCGACCAGGCCGACGACGCGGTGTTCGAGTCGATCTACGGCCGCTCGCTCACCGCGGCCGACGTGCTCCCCGGCGACGAGGAGCCGGCGGTGTCGACCGACGAGGGCCTGGCGCCATGACGTCGACCGCCGCACCGACGCGGGGCCCGGCGGCATCCGCCCGCCCCCGCAAGCCCGCACCGTCGTGGGCGCTGTGGACGGGCATCATCGCCGCCACCGCGATCACGATCTGGTCGGCCCTGGGCATCGAGTTCACGCTCGCACCACTCTTCACCGACGCAGCCCGTGGCTGGTTCGTGATCCAGGAGTTCTTCGCGCCGAACTGGGGGTTCATCTTCCAGGTCGGCAACGCGTGGCTCGAGACACTCTCGATCGCCGTGCTCGCGAGCCTCGTCGGCTGCCTGCTCGGCCTCATTGCGGCGATGCTCGCGTCGAAGGTGACGCTCGCGAACCCCGTCGCCCATCAGGTCGTGAAGTGGGTGCTGTCGGTGATCCGCTCGATTCCCGACATCGGCTGGGCGTTCCTGATGGTCGCGTTCGTCGGTGTGGGGTCGCTCGCGGGCATCCTCGCGCTCGTCATGTTCAACATCGGCATCATCGCCAAGCTCACCTCCGAGTCGATCGACGCGGTCGACCCCGGTCCGATCGAGGCGGCGGATGCCTCGGGGGCGAACAGCTTCCAGCGGGCGCGCTGGGCGGTCTACCCGCAGGTGCTGCCGAACTTCCTCAGCTACAGCCTGTACGTCTTCGAGCTGAACATCCGCGCGTCGATCGTGATCGGCCTCGCCGGCGCCGGCGGCATCGGCAACGTGCTGCTCGTGCAGCTCGGCCGGTTCGCGTGGGAGAACGTGTCGGCCATCTTCATCGCGACCTTCGTGGTGGTGCTCGCGGTCGACCTCGCGTCGCAGGCGATCCGGAGGCGCATCGCATGACCACGCCCACGCGCTCCGCGACGTCCTCGACGCGTCCCACCCCGCCCAGCAAGTGGCCGCACACGATCGGCCTGCTCGTCAGCCTCGCCGTCGTGATCCTCGCCGTCTGGCTCGTCGACGCGAACTGGATCCGCCTCGCCGACCTGCCCGCCTCGATCGGCAACTACATCGTGCTGATGGGGCAGGGGCTCACCCACAACCCGCTCGAGGTGCCGTGGAGCGAGTACTGGGTGCTCGCGACCCAGCGCATGCTCGAGTCGATCCAGATGGCGTGGATCGGCACGCTCATCGGCGCGGTGCTGTCGCTGCCGTTGGGCTTCCTCGCCGCACGCACGGTGTCGCCGGCCGGTGTCGTGTTCGTCACCCGCCAGTTCCTGAACGCGGTGCGCGCACTGCCCGAGATCATCCTCGCGATCGTGCTGATCATGCCGATCTTCGGCCTCGGCCCGCTGACCGGCGCGCTCGCGCTCGGCATCGGCTCGATCGGCACGCTCGGCAAGCTGACCGCCGAGGCGATCGAGTCGATCGATCCAGGCCCGGTCGAGGCGGCGTTGGCCGCGGGCGCCCGCCCGGTGCAGCGCATGCGCTGGGCGATCCTGCCGCAGGCGCTGCCCGAGATCGTGGCGTTCTGGCTGTACCGGTTCGAGATCAACATCCGCGCGAGCGCCGTGCTCGGCGTCATCGGCGCGGGCGGCATCGGCTCGCTGCTCTCGCAGTTGTTCAACCGGCGCGAGTGGGAGCAGATCGGCATCACGCTGGTGGTCATCATCGCGGTGACGATCCTGGTCGACTCGATCTCGGGTGCGGTGCGGGCGCGCATCATCTCGGGCGGCGGGCGGAAGCTGGCGGCGCGGGAGCGTCACGACGAGGCATCCGCCATCGTCTGAGGCAGTGCTGAGAGCAGCCGAGCGGATGCCGCGGGGTGAGGTAAGCCTTACCTGAAAAGTGCCGCTGACCGGCCGAAACACGCGTCCCGAAGGGCTGGCGGACCGACGTCGACGGGTCTAGCATCGGCCTCAGGACGCTCACCTGCACGCGACATCCGGAGGCCGCCATGACCATGCTCGCCGATCTTCCCGCCGTCACCGAGTGCTCGGTCGAGGGCTGTTCCTACAACGACCACTCGCACTGCCATGCCGCCGCGGTCACCATCGCGGGTTCGAACGGCGACGCGCAGTGCGCGACCTTCATCCCGCTGTCGACCAAGGGCGGGCTCGACAAGGTCGTCACGCACGTGGGCGCCTGCCAGCGCGCCGACTGCGTGCACAACTCGTCGCTGGAGTGCACCGCGCCGGCCGTGCGCATCGGTGCCGGACAGGACGCGGCGGACTGCCTCACGTACGACGCGCGCTGACGCCCTCGGGTCCGGTGCGGCCGCCGCATAGGCCGTTACCGTGCCGTGACGCAAGGGGATTCCTTCCCGCGACACCCGTCGCCTAAACTCACCACACGATCCGCGGAGACCCGTCGGTCGATCCTCGACCGAATCAGGAGGGCTGCGTGATCGAGTCATCGCTTCCGCAGGAGCCCGTGGTGCCGCAGGGGGACGCGCAGCGGTACCGCTTCTCCGAGCACATCGGCTCCGGCGGCATGGCCGACGTGTACCGCGCGACCGACACGCTGCTCGGACGCGACGTGGCGATCAAGGTGTTCCGTGACGACGGCGAGCCCGGGGGCGACCCCGTGCGGCGCGAGCGGGAGATCCGCCTGCTGAGCTCCTTCCGGCATCCCGGCCTCGTCGAGGTGTACGACGCCGGCGTGCTCGAGCATCGCGGTGCGCCGCGACGCTACGTCGTGATGGAGCTCGTCGAGGGGAGCTCCCTCGCGCGTCGCCTGACGGGCGGCCCGCTGCCGGCCCGCCAGGTGGCCGACGTGGGGGCCCAGCTCGCCGATGCGCTGGCCTACGTCCACGAGCAGGGGGTCGTGCACCGCGACGTGAAGCCCGACAACGTGCTGTTCGACGAGCGCCCGGCGCTCGGCTACACGGTCTTCGCCAAGCTCGCCGACTTCGGGGTGGCGCAGTTCACGCACGCGTCGCGCATGACCGACTCCGGCTCCATCCTGGGTACGGCGAGCTACATCTCTCCCGAGCAGGCCCGCGGCGGAGTAGTGGGCGCCGCCAGCGACATCTACTCGCTCGGGCTCGTGCTGCTCGAGGCGCTGACCGGCGAGCGCGAGTACACGGGGACGCCGATCGAGGCCGCGATCGCACGGCTCAGCAGGCGGCCGCGGGTCCCCGAGGACGTCGCGCCGCAGTGGCGCGAGATCCTCGAGGCGATGACCGAGGACGACCCCGGTGCCCGGCCGACGGCACACGACGTCTCGGCGACGATGCGCGACCTGATCCGCGGCATCATCCTCAGCCGTCGCGAGCAGCGCCGGCTGGCTCGCATCTCGCGCGGCCCGGATCATGTGGCGGCGCACCGTCGTCGTGTGTCGGTGCTCGTCGCATCCGGTGGCATCTGCGCGCTGGTGGGTGGCGGGATCGGGCTCGCGCTCGGGCTGCACGTGCTCGGCTAGTCGCACGCGACCCGCGCGGTCCTGACGGATTCAGTCGGCTGGCGCGGTCGCCTTCGCGGGGTGGCACGCGGTCGCGGTCATGCGGCCCTCCGGGTCGAGTCGTTCGAGCAGCACGCCGGCGAGGTCGTACAGGCGGTCGAGGTCGTCGGGGGTGAGCGCGTCGAGCACGTAGTGCCGTGCGGTCTCGAGGTGCCCCGGCGCGGCCTCGTCGAGCAGCGCGAGCCCGGCGTCGGTGAGCCGGGCGTTCGTGGCGCGGCGGTCCTCCGGGCAGGGGAAGCGCTCGATCAGTCCGCGCTGCTCGAGGCGCTTGGCGACGTGCGAGAGGCGGGGGAGCGTGGCGTTCGTGCGTGATGCGAGGCGTGTCATGCGCGAGGTGCGGTCGGGTGACGAGGCGAGCGTCATGAGCACGAGGTACTCGAAGTGCGTGATCTGCGCCTCGCGCAGCAGCTGTGCGTCGAGCACGCCGGGGAGCAGCTCGGTGAGCGCGACGAGGCGCACCCAGGCGGCTTCCTCGGTGTCGGTCATGGCCGGGCCGGACATTGCCGGCTCGGTCATCGACGGGTCGGTCGTCTCGGGCGCCGGCACGCTCGTCGTCTGCAGCTCCATGCCGCCAGTCTAGCGAAAGTTGACGCATCAACCAATGTGTGCGTACCATTCAGTTGTTCCCACAACCAAATGGACGGAGACCAGCAATGACCACGGTCAGCATCATCGGCAACGGCAACATGGGCCAGGCGATCGGCGGCGTCCTCGCCGACGGCGGCACCAGCGTGCACTACGTGGGTCGCGAGGCCGGCTCGATCGAGGGAGACCTCGTCGTGCTCGCCGTGCCCTACCCCGAGGTCGCCGGCGTCATCGCCACCCACGGTGCGGCCCTGGCCGGCAAGGTGGTCGTCGACATCACGAACCCGCTCGACTTCTCGACGTTCGACTCGCTCGTCGTGCCGGCCGACTCGTCGGCGGCGGCCGAGATCGCCGCCGCGCTGCCCGACTCCAACGTGCTCAAGGCGTTCAACACGAACTTCGCCGGCACGCTCGCCGCGAAGACCGTGGGCGGCGTGCCCACGACCGTGCTCGTCGCGGGCGACGACGCCGAGGCGAAGCAGGCGCTCGCCGGCGTGCTCGAGGCCGGCGGCCTCGCGGTGATCGACGCGGGCGCCCTGTCGCGGGCCCGCGAGCTCGAGTCGCTCGGGTTCCTGCAGCTCACGCTCGCCGTGCAGGAGCGCATCGGCTGGACCGACGGCTTCGCCGTCGCGACGGCCGCGTAGCTCCGACCGGATTCCAGGCGGTGGCGGGCGTCCAGGTGCCCGCCACCGTCACGCGCCGGGTGCGCTCGGCGATGCGGGCGACACCGGCGCCTCTTCGGGCGCGCGCAGCTCGACGTCGTCGACGCGGACGCGGGGCATCGCGACCGCCGCGAGCAGTGTGAGCACCGCCGCTGCCATGACCGCGAGGAAGACGGCGGATGCCGCCTGCTGGATCGCATCCGGCGAATCGCTGCCGAGCCCCGAGCGGGCGATGACGGCGTTCGCCACCGCGCCGAACACGGCGGCGCCGACGGCACTGCCGATCGAGCGCGTGAACATGTTCGTGCCGGTCACGACCCCGCGCTCGTTCCACGGCACCGACGACTGGGCCGCGATGAGCGTGGGGGTCGCCACGAGCCCCATGCCGAGGCCCACCACGAAGCACGCGATCGCCGAGAGCATGGCGCTCGGCGACGCGGCGAAGAGGTACAGCAGCGTCGTGCCGACGACCGTGATCGAGAGCCCGATGAACGCGGTCGGCCGGAACCCGATGCGCAGGTAGAGGCGCCCGGACTGCGACGCGGCGATCGGCCAGCCGAGCGTGAGTGCGGCGACGGCGAGCCCGGAGACGAGCGGGGTGACGCCGGCCGAGGTCTCGAGGAAGGTCGGCACGTACGACGTGAGCCCGATGAGCGCCGCGCCGACGCCGAGCCCGATGAGCGAGGTCGTGAGGATGAGCCGCCGCTGGAAGATCCAGAGCGGCAGCACCGGTTCGGCGGCACGACGCTCGATGAAGCCGAACACGATCAGCAGCACCCCGCCGGCGCCGAACGCGACCGCGCTCTGCCACGACAGCCACGCCCACGCCTGGCCGCCCTCGAGCAGGCCGAGGATCACGAGCGTGAGCCCCACGGTCAGCGTCGACGCGCCGGCGATGTCGAGGCGGTGCCGACGCGGCTCGAGCGTCTCGTGGTAGTTGCGGAGGAGCATCCACGCGGCGATGAGGCACAGCGGGACGTTCACGAAGAAGATCCACCGCCACGACAGGTACTCCGAGAACAGCCCGCCGAGGGTCGGCCCGACGACCGACGAGATCGCCCACACGCTCGCGAGGTAGCCCTGCGCCTTCGCGCGCTCGCGCACCGTGTAGATGTCGCCCGCGATGGTCACCGAGATCGGCATGACCGCACCCGCGCCGAGTCCCTGGATCGCGCGGAACACGATGAGCGAGCCCATGTCCCACGCGAACCCGCACAGGATCGACCCGACGAGGAAGACCCCGACGCCGAACAGCATGAGGGGCTTGCGGCCGATCGTGTCGGCGAGCTTCGCGTACACCGGCGTCGAGACGGCCTGCGCGAGCAGGTAGATCGAGAACAGCCACGGGAACTGCGAGAACCCGCCCAGGTCGGCGACCACCGAGGGCACCGCGGTCGCGAGGATCGTCGCGTCGATCGCGATGAGCCCCGTCGACAGCATCAGGGCGATGAGGATGGGACCGCGATCGGATCGGAAGCCCACGGAAACGGTCTCGGCCATGCGCCCCCTCGTAACGATGCGAACCCTTGGTGCAACGCGACGACGGCACGCGCATTCCCGATGCTACGTGGATGCCTCCAGGTCCTCGACGCGCACGCGGGGCATCGCGATCGCCGCGCCGACGGTGAGCACCGCGGCGACGAAGGCTGCGAGGAACACCGCGCTCGACGCCTGCTGGATCGCCTCGGGCGACTCGGGCCCGCCCATCGATGCCAGCACGATCGCGTTGGCGATGGTGCCGAACACCGCCACGCCGACCGCGCTGCCGATCGAGCGGGTGAAGCGGTTGGTGCCGGTGACGACCGCGCGCTCGTGCCACGGCACCGACGACTGCGCGGCGACGAGCGTCGGGGTGGTGGCGAGGCCCAGGCCGAACCCGACGAACAGGCACGAGATCGCGGTCGTGACGGGGTTGGGCCAGGCGGATGCCACGAAGAGGGCCGCCGTGCCGAACATCGCGACCGCGAGCCCGATGAAGGCGGTCGCACGGAAGCCGATGCGGGTGTAGATCTTCGCCGACTGCGACGACGCGATCGGCCAGCCGATGCTGATGCTCGCGACCGCGAGGCCGCCGATGATCGGGCTCACGCCCGTGGTGACCTCGAGGAAGGTCGGCACGTACGAGGTGAGGCCGATGAGGGCCGCGCCGACGCCCATCGAGATGAGCGACGTGGTGAGGATGAGTCGTCGCGACAGGATCGCGATCGGCAGCACAGGCTCCGCCGCGTGCCGCTCGACGAACACGAAGGCGATGAGCATGACCGCGCCGAACCCGAACGCGGTGAGCGACTGCCACGACGACCAGGCCCACGCCTGCCCGCCCTCGAGCAGGCCGAGGATCACGGCGGTGAGGCCGAGGGTGAGCGTGACGGCGCCGGCGACATCGATGCGGTGCTGCCGCGGCTCGAGCTGCTCGTGGTAGAGCCGCACGATCATCCAGATCGCGATGATGCACAGCGGGATGTTCACGAAGAAGATCCACCGCCAGGTCGCGAACTCGGCGAACAGCCCGCCGACCGTCGGGCCCACCACCGACGCGGCCGCCCAGACCGAGCCGAAGTACCCCGTGACCTTCGCGCGCTCGCGCACGTTGTAGAGGTCGCCCGCAATGGTCACCGCCATCGGCATGACGGCGCCCGCGCCGAGTCCCTGCACCGCGCGGAACGCGATGAGCGCGCCCATGCTCCACGCCACGCCGCACAGGATCGACCCGACGAGGAACAGGCTGATGCCGACCAGCATGATGGGCTTGCGCCCGATCGTGTCGGCGAGCTTCGAGTACACCGGCACGGTCACGGCCTGCGCGAGCAGGTAGGCCGAGAACAACCAGGGGAACGACGCGAATCCGCCGATGTCGGCCACGATGGTCGGCACCGCGGTGGCGAGGATGGTCGCCTCGATCGCGACGAGGCCCGTCGAGAGCATCAGGGCGATGAGCACGGGTCCGCGCTGCCCGCCGAATCCCACGGTGTCCGTCGTCGTCACTGCGCTCCTCGCTCGTCGCCCGTACCGGTCTACCACCGGCGAGGTTGCAGGGGCGTTCGGCTCAGGCTGCAGCGTGCACGAGTCGCTCGACGTACGGCGTCGCCGGTGCCCGGCGCAGGTCGTCGAGCGTGCCGCGCTGGGTCACGACTCCCTGCTCGAGCACCGCGACCTCGTCGGCGATCGCAGCATCGGCGAGGCTGTGCGTGACCAGGATCGTCGGGCCGGCGAAGCCGCGCACGTGGTCGGCGAGTTCGCGGCGCAGGTCGACGCGCACCTCGACGTCGAGCGCCGAGAGCGGTTCGTCGAGCAGCAGCACATCCGGTTCCGCGGCGAGCGCGCGGGCCACGGCGACCCGCTGCTGCTGGCCGCCCGAGAGGGCGAGCGGATGCCTCGCGGCGAGGCCGCCCGCTCCCACCCGCTCGAGCCAGCGGTCGGCCGCCTCGCGCGACGCGCGGCGCGAGGCGCCCGCCATGCGCGACGCGAACGCCACGTTGTCGCGCACGGTGAGGTGGCCGAAGAGCAGGTAGTCCTGGAACACGACGCCGACGCGACGCGCCTCGGGGGCGAGCACGCGCCCCGACGAGGCATCCGCCAGCACCCGATCGCCGAGGCGCAGTCGACCCGCCTCGAGCGGCAGGAGCCCCGCGATCGCGGCGAGCACGGTCGACTTGCCGGCGCCGTTCGGGCCGAACAGCGCGAGCGTGCGGCCTGGCGCGACGTCGAGGTCGATGGCCACCGCGAGGTCGCCGCGCCGGGCGGTGAACGTTCCGGCGAGGCATCCGTCGCCGTTCATGCCCGCACCCCCGGCACCCAGCGGTCGCGCAGGAGCAGCAGCACCGCGACCGCGACCGCGAGCAGCAGGAGCGCGATGGCGATCGCCTCGTCGGGGTCGGACTGCAGGGCGAGGTAGCTCGCGACCGGCAGCGTGCGCGTGACGCCGGGCAGGGAGCCGGCGAACGTGATGGTCGCGCCGAACTCGCCGAGCGCGCGCGTGAAGCAGAGCACCGCGCCCGCCGCGACACCCGGCGCGACGAGGGGGAGCGTGACGTGGCGGAACACCTGCCAGCGCGACGCCCCGAGCGTCGCGGCCGCCTGCTCGACCCGGCGGTCGGCGCCGCTCAGCGCACCCTCGACCGCGAAGACGAGGAACGGCATCGACACGAACACCTGGGCGATGACCACGGCGCCGGTCGTGAACGGAATGGTCACGCCCCACGTCTCGGCCAGCCAGCCGCCGATGAGGCCGCGGCGGCCGAGCAGGAGCAGCAGCGCGATGCCGCCGACGACCGGGGGGAGCAGCAGCGGCACGGTCACCGCGGCGCGGAGCAGGCGGCGGAGCGGTGCGGGGGCGTCGGCGCTGTGCGCGAGCAGCACGGCGAGGGGGACGCCGAGGGCGAGGCACACGACGGTCGCGATCGTCGCGGTGACGAGTGAGAGGCGCAGCGCCTCGAGCACCGGGGCGCTCGTGACGAGCGCGGGCAGGTCGGCCCACGGGGCGCGCACGACGAGCGCGACGAGGGGGAGCATGAGCACCGCGAGGGCCAGGATCGCGACCACGACGAGCGCGGCCGGCATGCGGCCGCGGCGGGCCGCGGCAGTGCTGCGGGCGGGGCGGATGCCTCGGGGCCGGCCCGGTCGCGGCGGCGCGCCCGTGCCCGCATCCGGTTCAGGGCGCTCCGAAGCCGGCATCGGCGAGCACCCCCTGCCCGGCGTCGGAGCGCACGAACGCGATGAACTCGCGCGCGGTCGCCGACTCTGCGCGGCCGACGGGTGCGATCGGGTAGGCGTTGACCGCCGCATCCGTGCCCTCGGCCTCGACCTGCTCCACCGCGTCGCCCGCCGCGACTACGTCGGTGCGGTAGACCAGCCCCGCATCGGCCTCACCGAGCACGAGGCGCGTGAGCACGGCCTTGACGTCCTGCTCGAGGGTGTCGGGGGCCGCGGTGATGCCGGCGGCGTCGAGCACCGTTGCGGCGGCCGCGCCGCACGGCACCTCGGGAGCGCAGAGCGCGATCGCGAGGTCGTCGTCGGCGAGGTCGGCGAGACCCGTGACGCCGCCCGGGTTGCCGGCGGGCACCGCGAGGGCGAGCACGTTGGTCGCGAAGACCTGCGGTTCGCCGGCCGTCGCGTCGGCGTCCGCGACGCGCTGCATCGTGGCCTCGTCGGCCGCGGCGAACACGTCGGCGGGGGCGCCCTCGAGGATCTGGCTCGCGAGCGTCGCGCTGCCGCCGAACGAGAGCGCGACCTCGACGCCCGGGTGGGCGGCCTCGAACTCGGCCGCGAGCTGCTCGAAGCTCTCGGTGAGCGAGGCCGCGGCGAAGACCGTGATGGTGGCCCCGGGCTCGTCTCCGGGGGTGAACGCGTCGCTCCCGGAGCATCCGCTCAGTGCAATCAGGGCGACGGCGGATGCCGCTGCGGCACCCGCACCCCGTCGGGGCCGACGCGTCACGGGCGCTCCGTGCTCGGCACCTCGACGACGACCGTCGTGGCCTTGGCGCTCGCCGCGGCGAGCATGCCCGGGGCGAGGCCGAGCTCGTCGGCGGCCTCGCGCGTCATGAGCGACACCACGCGGAACGGACCGGCCTGCAGGTCGACCTGGGCCATCACGCCGTCCTTGGTGACGGCGGTCACGAGGCCGACGAAGCGGTTGCGCGACGACGCGCCCGCGAACGGGAACGCGTCGGCCAAGGCCGAGCCCGGCCCCGACTCGCCGAGCAACGGCACGAGGTCGGTGCCCGCGATGACCTGCATGCCGTTCGCGGCGCGCTGCACGGGCACGCGGCCCTGGTCGGCCCAGCGGCGCACGGTGTCGTCGCTCACGCCGAGCAGCGCGGCGGCCTCGGCGATGCGGAACTCCTGCATGCCCTGCTCCCGTTCCGTGGATGCGGTCTCTGACCCAGATTCTATCCGTGTGTGCGGTGCTGCGGGCCGATCGGCGCCGATCCGGCACCCGGCGGGCGCGGGCTTGCGAGAATCGGAGCATGCCTCCCGTCGACCCGGCCTCCCCGCGCTATCAGCGCCAGCGCATCCTGCCCGGGGTCGGTCCCGCGGGGCAGGAGGCGCTCGCGGCCGCCCACGTCGTCGTGCTCGGCGCGGGCGGGCTCGGCAGCGCGGTCGTGCCCGTGCTCGTCGCGGCGGGTGTCGGGCGCGTGACGATCGTCGACGACGACGTGGTCGAGGAGACGAACCTGCACCGGCAGGTCATGCACGGCTCCGGCGATGTCGGGCGCGCCAAGGTCGAGTCGGCGGCGGACGCCGCGGAGGCGCTCAGCCCCGACACGCTCGTGCACCCGCACGCCGCGCGTTTCACCGAGGCGAACGCCGACGCGCTGCTCGAGGACGCGGACGTCGTGGTCGACGGCACCGACGACATCCGCACCCGTTACGTCGCCGACGACGCGGCCGCCCGCCGGGGCATCCCGCTCGTGTGGGGCTCGTCGGCGAAGTTCAGCGGCCAGGCCGGCGTCTCGTGGGAGGCGCGGGGCGTCACGTACCGCGACCTGTTCCCCGAGGCGCCCGCGCCCGACGCGGTGCTGAGCTGTGACATCGACGGCATCCTGCCGAGCGTGTGCACCGTCGTCGGCGGACTCATGGCCGGCGAGGTGCTGAAGCTCGTGACCGGCATCGGCGAGCCGATGCTCGGACGCGTAGCGACGTTCGACGCGTTGTCGGGCCGCACGCGCGAGATCGTCTACCGGCGCGCGGACGCGGCGGCGGAGCGTCCAGAGCCGGCGTCGCGTGGGCCCGAGCCGGCGCCGGCGGCACCGGTGGCGCACTCCCGCCGTGAGCACGTCGCGCACGACACCCTGAGCGCCCGCGAGCTGGCCGACGAGCTCGCCCAGGGGCATCCGCTCACCATCGTCGACGTGCGCGAGCCGTGGGAGCTCGACGTCGCCCGTCTCGACGGCGCCGTGAACATCCCGCTCGGCGAGCTCGCGGCGCGCGTCGACGAGCTCGACCGCGAGGCGCGCATCGTCGCGATCTGCCACCTCGGCGTGCGCTCGCAGCACGCGCTGCACGTGCTCGACCACGCGGGCTTCGAGGACATCCGCCACCTCGACGGCGGCATCGACGCCTGGTCGGCCACGGTCGACCCGGCCCTCCCGCGCTACTGACCGGATCCCTCCCCGGGTACCCAGACCCGTCGATTCCCTGCGCTCTGGGCGCCCAATCCCTCACCCCCGCCAGAGCGGGCGCGAGCCGAGACCCGTCAAGAAACTGCGTTCCCAGCGCTGGGAACGCAGGAAATCGACGGGTCTCGGAAACGGTGGGGAGTTGGGAGGATGGGGGCATGAGCCGCATCGGGGTCGACGAGCACGCGGGGTACGTGCGCAGCCTGCTGACCGGACTGTCCGCGAGGCCCGCCGAACGCGTGGCGCTGGCCGACGCGCTCGGGCGCGTGACCGTGTCGCCGACCGCGTCGCCGATCGCGCTGCCCCCGTTCCGCAACGCCCAGATGGACGGCTACGCCGTGCGAGCGGCCGACACGACGGATGCCCCGCTGGCGCTCCCCGTCACCGGCGAGGTCGCCGCCGCGCCCGGCGAGCCGGCCCCGCTCGAGCCCGGCACCGCGGTACGCATCATGACCGGCGCGCCGATGCCCGACGGCGCCGACGCGGTCGTGCGCATCGAGGACACCGATCGCGGCACGGAGCAGGTGCGCATCGACGCGCCCGTCGCCGCCGGCACGTACGTGCGCGAGGCGGGCTCCGACCTCGCGGAGGGGGACGACGTGCTGCCCCCGGGCATCCGCCTCGCCTCGCGCCACCTCGCGGCCGCAGCCGCCTCCGGTCTCACCCACCTGCTCGTGCGCGAGCGCGTGCGCGTCGCCGTCGTCTCGACCGGGTCGGAGCTCGTCGACGCCGGCACCCGCCTCGCGCCCGGCGAGCTGCCCGACGCGAACGGCGTCGCGCTCGCCGCAGCCATCGCGGCGACCGGCGCCGAGGTCGTGCACCGCGGCCGCGTGCGCGACGACGTCGAACGCTTCCGCGCCAAGCTCGACGCCGCGGTCGACGCGGGCGCCGAGCTCGTCATCACCTCGGGCGGCATCTCGCAAGGGGCGTACGAGGTCGTGCGCGAACTGCTCGAGCCGCTGGGCGCGTGGGTCGGCTCGGTCGCGATGCAGCCGGGCGGGCCGCAGGCGGTCGGCGTGTACCGGCGCGTGCCGGTCGTCGCGTTCCCCGGCAACCCGGTGAGCGCGCAGATCTCGTTCGAGGTGTTCGTCGCGCCCGTGCTGCGGGCGATCGCGAAGCTGCCCGCCGTACGCGAGGCGCGGCTCCCGCTCGCCGAGCCCGTCGATTCGGTCGCGGGCAAGCGCCAGTTCCGCCGCGGGCGCCTCACCGCAGACGGCGCGGTCGCGCCGGTCGGTGGCCCCGGTTCGCACCTGGTCGCGGCCCTCGCGGCATCCGACCTGCTCTTCGTCGTGCCCGAGGACGTCACCGAACTCGCCGCCGGCGCCCTCGTGGATACGGTGGAGCTATGAGCCTCACCCACCTCGACGACGACGGCCGTGCCCGCATGGTGGACGTCGGCGCCAAGGCCGTGACGCGCCGGGTCGCCGTCGCGGAGGGCCGACTCGACACGACCGCCGAGGTGCTCGCCCTCGTGCGCGCCGACGACCTGCCGAAGGCCGACGTGCTGCCGACCGCGCGCATCGCCGGCATCGCGGGGGCCAAGCGCACGAGCGAGCTCATCCCGCTCGCGCACGTCCTGCCGCTGGAGAAGGTGTCGCTCGACTTCGAGCTGGGGGAGACGTCGATCGAGATCCGTGCGACCGTTGCGGTCACGGGCAAGACCGGCGTCGAGATGGAGGCGCTCACCGCCGTCGCCGTCGCGGGCCTCACGCTGCACGACATGATCAAGGCCGTCGACCCGGGCGCGGTGCTCGGCGGCATCCGCCTGGTCGAGAAGACCGGCGGCAAGCGCGGGCACTGGCGGGCGGATGCCGGTGAGCCGGCCGACTCGGCGAGCGCAGCGGATGCCACCGAGCCGACCGAGCCGGTCGGGCCAGCGGATGCCCCTGAGCCGGCGCCGGCCGCCCGTCGGACCGCCGAGGTAATCGTGTCGTCGACTCGCGCCGCGACCGGCGTCTACGCCGACGAGACCGGCCCCGTGATCGCCTCGCGTCTCGCCGACCTGGGCTTCGAGGTGGCCGAGCCGACCGTGGTCGCCGACGCCGACATCGCCCCCGCGATCGCCGACGCCGTCGCGCGCGGCCCCCGCGTGCTCCTCACGACCGGCGGAACGGGCGTGCACCCGGGCGACCGCACTCCCGAGGCCACCGCGGCGGTGCTCGACCGCGAGCTGCCCGGCATCGCCGAGGCGATCCGTACCGCGGGACGCGCGAAGACCCCGACCGCCGCGCTCAGCCGCGCGCTGGCCGGCGTCGCGGGTGCCACGGTCATCGTGAACCTGCCCGGCTCGCGCGGCGGCGTCGCCGACGGGCTCGACGTGCTGGCCGACCTGCTGCCGCACGTGCTCGACCAGCTCGACGGCGGCGACCACCGCGCCGGTGGCGGGCACGGCTCGCACCACGGAGGCTCCCATGCCTGACGTGTTCGCGTTCGTCACCACCGAGCCCCTCGATCGCGCCGCGATCGAGTCGTTCGTGACCACCCGCCAGGACGGCGCGGTCGTGACGTTCGAGGGCGTCATCCGCGACCACGACCACGGCGAGTCCGTGAGCTCGCTCGAGTACCAGGCCCACCCCGACGCCGAGCGCTTCCTGCGCGAGACGTGCGCCGAGATCGCGGCCGAGACCGGGCTGCGCGTGGCCGCGGCCCACCGGTACGGCGCGCTGGCGATCGGGGACGTCGCCCTCGTCGCATCCGTCGCCGCCCCCCACCGGGCCGAGGCCTTCGCGGCCTGCGCCGCCCTCGTCGACCGCATCAAGGAGCGCACCCCGATCTGGAAGCGCCAGCACCTCGCGGGCGGCACCACGGAGTGGGTGAACCTGTAGCGCTACCGCAGGCTGAAGCCGAGCGGCAGCGGGTCGCCCGGCGCCTCGGTGAAGGTGCAGGTGCCGACCGGGTGGGCATTGCCCGTGACCTCGGGGATCACGCCGTCGGCGACGGCCTCCGCCACGCGGGCGCGGAAGCGTGTGTCGACGATCGAGTCGTGCGTGAGCCACTCGCCGTCGGCGAGCTCGCCCGAGTCGGCGAGCAGGGCGACGCGCGCCGCCGTGCCCGAACCGCAGGGCGAGCGGTCGACCTCGCCGTCGGCGAAGATCGTCACGTTGCGCTGCCATGGGCCATCCTCGGCGCGGCCGAGGTCGTCGTGCAGGATCGTGCCGTACACGCCCGAGAGGCGCGCGTCGTCGAGCCGGGCGGCGGGGTGGTCGTTCAGGGCCCACTTGATCTCGCGTCCGAGGCGGATCAGCTCAGGCGCATCCGCTCGCCGCACCTGGAGGCCCAGCGCACCGGCCGGCACGCTCGCATAGACCGCACCGCCGTAGGCGAGGTCGACGTCGACCGTGCCGCGTGAGGTGTCGAGGCGGATGCTCCGCTGCAGCACGCGCGACGGCACGTTGCGGAACACCACGGCGGTCGTGCGCCCCGCCTCCCGCTGCACGCGCGCCTGCACGCGACCGCTCGGCACGTCGATCGTGACGATCGCCTCGCCGTCGTCGGGCGCCGCGACCCGGCCGGTCGCCACGGCCCACGCGCCGAGGGCCATCGTGCCGTGGCCGCACGCGGTCGAGAAGCCGTCCTTGTGCCAGAACAGCACGCCGAAGTCGGCGCCCTCGTCGTCGGGCGGCGTGACGAAACCGCCGTACATGTCGTCGTGGCCGCGCGGCTCGAGGCAGAGGAAGCGGCGCACGCGGTCGGGCTCGCCGGCCATCGCATTCGCGCGGCGCTCGGCGACGGTGGCGCCGTCGGTGTCGACCGACGTGACGATGCGGAACGGCTCGCCGGCGGTGTGCCAGTCCTCGGTCGTGATCGTGAGCGTCATGCGCGGGTGCCTCCCGTGGGTTCGCCGCTCGGTGCGGCGTGGGCTGGGCCGGAGCCGACTCGCTCGGCGACCGCCGCCGCGACCACCACGTCCTGCCAGGCCATGCCGCAGGTCTTCACCACCCGCGGCCGGTCGAAGTCGACCGCCGCCCGGCCGGTCGCGAGGTCGCGGGCGGTGAGCAGGCGCGCCTCGTCGAGCGTGCCGTCGGCGATCGCGAGGATCACGTCGCCCGCCTCGGTCGCGGCGACCCGGTGCCCCTCGACCACGACGTGACTACGGCCGAGCAGGTCGGCGGGCAGCTCGCGGCGATGCGGTTCGTGCGATCCGATCGCCACGACCGTGGCGTGTGCGGGCACGTCGGCGGAGGCGAGCACCGGCCGAGCGGCGGTGGTCGCGCACACGATGAGGTCGGCCCGGGCGACGACGGACGGGTCTGCCGGCTGCACGTCGAGGTCGTCGAACGCCCAGTCGGCCGCTGCAGCGGCGGCGCGCCCGCGGGTGCGGCCGACGACGCACACCCGCTCGATCGGTCGGATCGCGCGCATGGCCTCGACGTGCGCCCGCGCCTGCGGCCCGGTGCCGAACACCGCCAGCGTCGAGGCATCCGTCGGCGTCACGAGGTCGGCGATCGCCGCCGACACGGCCGGGGTGCGCAGCGACGTGAGCGCCGCGCCATCGACGATCGCCCGCGGCGCGAGCGTGCGGGAGTCGAACAGCAGCATCACGCCCTGGATGCGCTCGGTCGCCTCGGGCGCCCGTTCAGGGTCGGCGACGGTCAGCACCTTGCATCCGGCCACCCCACCGAGCTCGCTCGGCATGAGCAGGAACTGGCCGCTGGCGAGTGGCGCCGCGACGCGGGCCGGCTGCGCGTCGGCGTCGACCAGCGGGAGTGCGCGGGCGATCGCGTCGATCGCGTCGCGCATCGAGAGCGCCCCGCGCACGCCGTCGGCGCCGATGAACGGAGGCGAGCCCTGGTCGACCACGGTGCCAGCGTACGCGGCGACCGGCCGCCTCACTCCGCCAGCAGCTGCGCCCGCACCTTCGCCCGCAGCACCTTGCCGATGAGCGAGCGCGGCAGGTCGTCGAGCTCGACGACGCGGCGCGGCACCTTGTAGGCGGCGAGTCGCTCACGGCAGTGGTCGCGCAGCCCGTCGGAGTCGAGGAAGGCGCCCTCGCGCAGCACGACCGCGGCGACGACCTCCTCGCCGCCGCGAGGGCTCGGCAGTCCGACGGCCGCCGACGCGACGACGTCGGGGTGCGTCTCGAGCGCGCCCTCGACCTCGGTGGGGGAGACGTTGAAGCCGCCCGTGATGATGAGCTCCTTGATGCGGTCGACGATCGTGACGAACCCGTCGCCGTCGGCGGTGACGATGTCGCCCGTGCGCATCCACCCGCCCGGCAGCAGCGCTGCGGTGGTCTCGATCGGTCGCCGCCAGTACCCGCCGAACACCTGCGGCCCGCGGATCAGCAGCTCGCCCGCCTCGCCGAGCGGCCGGTCGACCGACGTGTCGTCAGGGTCGACGATGCGGATGTCGGTGCTCGGGAACGGCACGCCCACGGTACCCGGCCGCCTGGTCGGCCCCATCGGGTTGCCGACCGCGAGCGGCGAGGTCTCGGTCATGCCGTATCCCTCGACGAGGAGGCCGCCCGTGACCTCCTCCCAGCGCGAGATGGTCTCGGCCGGCAGGCTCATCGCCCCCGAGATCGCGAAGCGGATGCCCGAGAGGTCGACCTCGCCCCGGGAGGCCGCGTCGGCGAGCCGGTCGTAGATCGGCGGTACCGCGGGCAGGAAGGTCGGCGGGCTCTGCTTCGCGGCGGTCGTGACGAGCCCGACGTCGAACGTCGGGAAGAGCACGAGCTTCGCCCCGATGCTCATCGCGGTCGTGAGGCACAGCGTCATGCCGTACGCGTGGAAGAGCGGCAGCACGCCGTAGAACGTCTCGCCGCCGAGCTCGAGCCCGGGCACCCAGGCGACGCCCTGCATCGCGTTCGCGCGCAGCGCCCGGTGGGTGAGGATCGCGCCCTTCGGCGTGCCGGTCGTGCCGCTCGTGTACTGGAGCAGCGCGGTGTCGTCGATCGCCGGGCCGGGCACGCGCCGCGAGATGCGCCGGTGGTCGACCAACTGCTTCCAGGCGAGCGGATGCCCCTGAGGCCGGCCGGTCAGCTTGGCACGCGCCGCCCGTGCCTTCGGGATCGGCAGGCGCAGCGCGAGGCGCGTGCGCAGCGGCATCGCCGTCGTGAGGTCGACGCTCACGACGTGCTCGACGCGCAGGTCGGACGGGAACTCGAGAATCGTGTCGACCGTCTTGTCCCAGACGATCGCGACGCGCGCGCCGTGGTCCTCGAACTGGTGGCGCAGCTCGCGCGCGGTGTAGAGCGGGTTGTGCTCGATCACGATCGCCCCGAGCCGCAGCGCGGCGTAGAACGCGACGACGTGCTGCGGGCAGTTCGGCAGCACGATCGCCACCCGGTCGCCCGCCGTCACCCCGAGCCGCCGCAGCCCCTCGGCGGCCCGCGCGACCTGCTCGCCGAGCTCGCGGTAGGTCGTGACGGCCCCGAAGAACTCGAGCGCCGGCCGCTTCCCGTGCGCCGAGACGCTCGCCGCGAGCATCTCGGGCAGCGTCTGCGTCGGCTCCTCGATCTCGGGCGGCACGCCCTCGGCGTACGCCGACAGCCACGGCCTGGACTCGAACGGGTTGCTCGTCACGTGCCCCATCCTGCCCCGTCGGCCTCCCTCGCCGCAGCATGCGCCGTCGCTAGGGTGACCGGTATGAGCAGCACCGAACCCGGCCGCACCCGCAGCCCGCACGGACTCATCCGCATGGTGGGGCGCAACCCGAAGGACGCGCACCGCGCGGCCACGCCGTTGGAACTCCTGTACGACCTGACGCTCGTCGTCGCGTTCTCGATCGCCGGTTCCGAGCTCGCGCACAGCCTCGCCGCCGGACACGTCTGGACGGGTGTCGCGGCGTTCCTGTTCTGCATGTTCGCGATCATCTGGGCGTGGATGACCTTCGCCTGGTTCGCGTCGGCGTACGACACCGACGACTGGGGCTTCCGCATCGCGACGATGGTCCAGATGCTCGGCGTCACCATCCTGGCCCTCGGCATCGGCGACCTCTTCGCGGGCTTCGACGAGGGCGTGCTCGACAACGACGTGATCGTCACGGGCTACGTGATCATGCGCCTCTCCATGGTGAGCCTCTGGCTGCGGGCCGCGCGCAACGACCCCGAGCACCGCCGCGTGCTCCTCGGGTACGTCTGGCTGATCTCCGCGGCGCAGCTGGGCTGGATCGTGACGGCGTTCGTGCCGCTGCCGATGCCCGCGGTGCTGGTGCTCATGGGGATGCTGTACCTCGTCGAGGTCGGCGGTTCGGCGCTGCTCGAGCGGCAGGAGGGGCGACTGCCCATCCATCCCCATCACATCGCCGAGCGCTTCGGGCTGCTCGGCATCATCACGTTCGGCGAGGTCGTGCTCGGCACCACCACCGCGGTCGGGGCGCTCACGACCGAGGTCGGGTGGACGGTCGACGCGGGCGTGCTGGCGTTCTCGGGCATCGCCATGGTGGTCGGCATGTGGTGGGTGTACTTCTCGCTGCCCCACGGCGAGATCCTCGGGAAGCGCCGCGACCTCGGCGTGCGCTGGGCCTACTCGCACCTGGCGATCTACACGACGATCGCCGCGGTCGGCGCGGGCCTGCACGCCGTCGCCTACTACCTGGAGCACCACAGCGAGCTCGACGAGGTCGCCACGACGCTGACCGTCGCCGTGCCGCTCGCCCTCTACGTGCTGGCCGTGTACGGCACGTTCCACCTGCTGCTGCCCGGGCGCGACGCGGTGCACACCTGGCTGGTCGCCGGCACGGTCGTCACGATCGTCGCCGCCGTCCTGCTGGCGATGGCGGGCGTCTCGATCGCCTGGTCGATCCTCGTGCTCACGGTCGCCCCGTGGATCAGCGTCGTCGGCTACGAGCTGTACGGCGACCGGCACATCAGGCGCGCGCTCGACGCGCTCTGAGGGCGAGCGGATGCCCGGGGCATCCGCTCTCCACACTGTTTCGGGTGCCGGTCCACCGGCACGCGGGCCGAGGAGTATCGTCCCGGGGCAGTGAACGCACTCGCCGACGAGCTCTTCCCCGGTACGGGGAGCGATGCCGCACGACTCGACGCCGCGATCGGGCCGGTCGAGTGGGCACGGGTGCCCTCGACGTTCGAACGGGACGTCGTCGACGCGCCCAGCGGGCCGCTCGCGCGCATCGCGCTGGGGCCGGCCACCGGGGAGCGCGTCGTGCTCGTGCCCGGCATGACGGGGTCGAAGGAGGACTTCCTCCTCATGATGCCGTTGTTGGCGGACGCGGGGTACCGGGTCGAGGCGTTCGACATGGCGGGGCAGTACGAGTCCGGGACGGCGGGCCCGGAGCGACTCGACCCGCCAGAGCGCCGCTACTCGCTGCAGCTGTTCGTCGACGACCTCGTCGCGGTGCTCGACACGGGTGCGACGCCGGCGCACGTGCTCGGCTACTCGTACGCGGGCACGGTCGCAGCGGATGCCGCGCTGCAGCGTCTCGAGCTGTTCGCGAGCCTCACGCTGCTGTCCGCCCCGCCGCTCGCGGGGCAGGCGCTGCGCGGATTCAAGGTGCTCGGGCCGCTGAGCCCGTTGGTGCCCGGCCGGGCGCTCGGGCCGGTGTTCATCGCGGCGCTGCGACTGAACGTGCACCGTGCGCCGGTCGACCGCGCCCGGTTCGTGACCGACCGCTTCCGGCTCACGCGAGCGTCGAGCGTCGGCGACATCCTCGCACTCATGCAGCGCACGCCCGACCGCGCCGAGGAGTTGCGAGCGTCGGGGATGCGCGTGCTCGTCGCAGTGGGGGCGGGCGACGTGTGGCGACCGGGCCTGCACGAGGCGTTCGCCCGGCGACTCGGGGCGACGTTCGTCGAACTCCCGACCGGACACAGTCCGTGCGAGACGGCTCCCCACCAGCTCACCGAGGCGATGCTCGCGTTCCTCCGCCGCTGACGCGGCTGATGCTCCTATGGATGTCAAGCGGTGAGGACGTAGTAGATCTCGCGGGCGATGAAGCGTTTGAGGCAGCGGATGATG
>ENA-ORCW01000198-ORCW01000198.1-marine-metagenome-genome-assembly--contig:-NODE-198-length-62105-cov-4.360418_pt1 | contig 62105 bp, 42 predicted proteins | sample MGYA00237784_ERZ508517 | MGnify/ENA primary metagenome ERZ508517 (study PRJEB26187, sample SAMN06268979) | marine metagenome | isolation source: Tt ae E1 feedstock associated aerobic enrichment on...
CGGCAGCAGATCGTTCAGGTTCAGGTTGAAGTCGGCCTCGAGCATCCGCAGCCCCTCGTTGATCGTGCGGACCTCGTGCAGGTCGATCATCGAAAGCGTGGCCGCTTCCTCTTCGGCCGATTCGTCACCGGTCTGCTCAGCGGCCGCCTTCGCTCCTTCGCCGTCTCCCTCGCTCCCCGACTGCCGCATCTCCTCGTCGGCCGTTTTCAGTTCGCGTCCCATCTTCTCCTGCTGGGAATCGAGGAACTCTTCCATGGCCGACTTGTTGGGGAACCAGTACTCGTCGGAACCGAGCAGCACGCGATAGCGGGGCAGCATCCCCTTCGGCGAGGCGTGATCAATCGCCAGACGCCGCAGGGAGATCCCGCGACGCTCCAGGGCTTCGAGCGGTTCTTCCATGGCGAACATCCGCTCGGCGAGCTTGCGCAGATCGTCGCCGGACAGTTCGCGGGCCTCGGTCGCCGGCTCCGAGGAGTTCTCGAGACGGTCGGCCAGGAGGTTGGTCCGGGGTTTGATGAGCAGCGAGGCGCCGGCCAGACCGAGCTCGAGCAGCTCGGCCATCATCTCTTCCTGCGTCTGGACGTACCGCGGCGACTGATTCTTGCGGGTCTTTGACAGGACGCGATAGAGCGGCGGCTGGGCGACGTAGACGCAGCCCTGCTTCACCAGCTCCCGCATGTGACGGAAGATGAATGTCAGCAGCAACGTCCGAATGTGCGAGCCGTCGACGTCGGCGTCGGTCATCAGGATGATCTTGCCGTACCGCCGCTTGGCAATGTCCTGCTCTTCGGCCATCGGCGAGATGCCAATCGCCTTGAAGATCGCCGCCACTTCGTTGTTGGCCAGCACCTTGACGAGCTGGGCCTTTTCGACGTTGAGGATCTTGCCTCGCAGCGGCAGGATCGCCTGGGTGGCCGAGTCCCGTCCGGTGTCGGCCGATCCACCGGCCGAGTCCCCTTCCACCAGGTACAGTTCCGAGACGTCCAGGCCGTGGTTGCGGCAGTCGCGGAGCTTCTCCGGCAGGCCGCCGCTGGTCACTTTCGACTTGTCGCGGGCCAGGTCACGGGCCTTGCGGGCAGCCTCGCGGGCTTCGGCAGCACGAAGTCCCTTGTTGCAGATCAGCTTGGCGACCGAGGGGTTCTCTTCGAGGAACTTGGCCAGTCCCTCGGCGACAACCGACTCGACGATGCCGGCCACTTCCGAGTTGACCAGCTTGATCTTCGTCTGGGCTTCGAACTTCGGATCGGGGTGCCGCACCGTGATGATTGCCGCCAGCCCTTCGCGGAAGTCCTCGCCCTGGGGCTGAATGTCCTTGAAGATGTTTTCCTTGCGGCCGTAGTTGTTCAGCACGCGGGTGAGGGCACTGCGGAAGCCACTCAGGTGCGTGCCTCCCTCGCTGTTGTAGATCCCGTTGCAGTAGCAGCGGATGTTCTCCGAGAAGCCATCGTTGTACTGCAGGGCGACTTCGACGCCGACCGGCCCGGCATCTCCCTCGCTGTCGCCGCTGACGTGCACGACGTTGGGGAAGATGGCGGTCTCGGTCCGGTTGAGGTGCTGGACGAAGGCGACCAGTCCGTTTTCGTAATGGAACTCGTCGGACTGACCGGTTCGCTCGTCGGCGATGCGGATCCGGAGTCCGGCGTTGAGGAAGGCGGCGTCCTGCAGCGTCTTGTGCAGACCGTCATAGGAGAAGTTGGTCGTCTGGAAGATCGTTCCGTCCGGCTTGAAGGTGATCTTCGTGCCGGTCTGATCGGTTGCCCCACCTTTCTTCAGCGGCGTCTCGACGGTTCCCTCACGGAACTCGAGGGTCCAGACATGTCCCTGGCGACGGACTTCGGCTTCGAGCCATTCGCTGCAGGCATTGACGGCCGTGATGCCGACGCCGTGCAGACCACCGGTCCCGACGGTGTATCCACTTTTGCGATCGAACTTGCCGCCGGCGTGAATTTCGGTGAAGACCACTTCGAGGGCCGAACGGTTTTCCATGTCGGGCATGGGACCGACCGGGATGCCGCGGCCATCGTCGATGACCGTGCAGCTGCCGTCGCCATGAATCGTAACCGAGATGGTGGTGGCGTAGCCGTTGACCGCCTCGTCGACGCTGTTGGCAACGAGTTCGTAGACCAGGTGGTGCAGACCGTGCAGATCGGTTCCGCCGATGTACATGTCGGGCCGCAGCCGGATCCCTTCGATTCCTTCCAGGGCGCGAATCTGTGCTTCGCTGTAACCGGAATCCGGCTGATTGGGTGTCTCGTTGCTCAACTCATCTGCTCCAGTTGGATGGAATTCGTCGCGGTGAGCGGCCGATTGGCCGGTGGGAGCGGGCCTCCTGCCCGTCCGTTGCGACGCCGTCTGTCTGCCCGTGTCGTTGTGTGGTCGTTGAAGAGATTGAGGATTACTTCATGTCGCCCCGCAGTCGGAACTTGAGATCCCGGACCTTGCATTCGGGATGATCGCTGCGGAACCGGTCGACCAGGTCCGCCTTGTGGAACGCCACCAGCTCGCTCAGGAGGGCCGAGTTCGATACGGCCACCTGCAGCACGCCGTTTCGCAACGCGATGACCTTCGTCTGCTGCCGGATCTGCTCACCGGCAACGTCCGCCCAGGCATCGTGCAGGTGCCGGTCTCCACGGACACGGCCATAGCCCCGCGCGGCGAACAGCTGCGAGAGGACGTCACCGAGCGGTTGCGGCTCGGATGACGATCCGCCGGATGATGACTTCCTCCCTGAACGTTCCACGATCCCTGGTCCTGTTTCGGACGGCAGCCCCGTGGCCACCTGTCGGTCTTCCTGTCGTCACTCGCACGTACGTCGTTGGCTACCGGTCTTCGCGAGAGAGCGGCATCACGACGTACGTGTAGTGTTCGTCCGCCTTGAACACGGCGGCACTGTTGGCATCGATGAGGTTCAGCGTGACCGAGTCGGCACCGTCGAGGACTTTCAGGAAGTCCTGCACGAACCTGGGATCGAAGGTGATGACCAGTTCGTCCCCTTCGTAGCTGATGGGAAGTTCGATCTTCGACGTTCCCACATCGTTGGCAGCACTTTTGAGCGTGAGCGACCCGTTGCCGAACGAGAAGTCGACGCCGCGACTCTCTTCGTTGGTGACGATCATCGCCTGCCGCACCGCTGCCAGAAACGGTCCGACCACCAGTTCGATGCTGATGTCGAACTCGGTCGGAACCACGTCCTGATACCGCGGGAACCGTCCCTCGACGAGACGGGCATAAATCGTCGTGTTGCCACTGGAGACCAGCACGTCGTTGGCATGGACCGCCACGCGGACTTCGGCATCGGCGTCGTGAATGCTTCGCTCGATCAGCGACATCGCCTTGGACGGCACGACCTGCCGCGTCTCTTCCTCACCGACGCTTCCGTGAGCCGAACAGTTCGACGAGCAGACCGCCAGGCGACGGCTGTCGGTCGCAGCCATCGTCATGGTCTCGCCGGCCAGTTCGAGGAGAACGCCTCCCAGGGCGTAGCGGGTGCTTTCGACGTCGGTGGCAAACAGGGTTCGCTGGATCCCCTTCTTGAAGTTGCCGCCGGTGACAACGAAGTAATCGTCATCGGTGAAGGTGGGAACGTCGGGGAATTCCCCCGGATCTTCGATGGAGAGCCGGAACTCACTCTGGCCGGCCCGGATCCACAGGGCGTCTTCGGTCACCTCGAAGGTGAGCATGTCGTCCTGGACTTCACGGAGGATCGCGGAGACCCGTTGCGTCGGCAGGAGCACTTCGCCGAGAGAGCTGGTGACGACTTCCGGGATCTCGTACCGGACACCAACTTCCTGATCGGTACCGACGAGGGTGGCCCGACCATCTGCCACCGTCAGCTTCACGTTCCTGAGAATCTCATTGGGGGTCCGTGAGGGAACAACTCCCGAGACGGTCTGAAATGCGGCGGCAAGCAGAGAGCGAGAACATTCCAGCTTCATGACGCGGTTCCGTGCTTTGTTGACTGATCGGGGTTGAACCCCGTGGTGTTTTCTTAAAAGAAATTTCTTTAGCAGTAGTAGTATTCAGGGGGTGGTCGAAAGTGTGGAATACCTTGCTGCTCTTACGTAAATGATGACGGTCTGTGCAGTTGCGAAATCATTCGGGGACCCGGGTTCTGTCGAAATCGTGTGGAATCCGTGTGGGTTTCTGTTCGTCTGATGTCGTCAACTGTCGTCGGAGATAACACTCACCCCAGGTTCGCCGGGAACCCCCCGCAGGCGCGTCGGACGCGCTACGGACTCTCAACACGTCATCAACACTTGGCCGGGATCCGTCGTGAGACGAGTTGAGTCCGGACCTGATCGACGGAACTGGCCAGTTCCGGCGTGGTCTCGATCAGCTCGCGGACACGCTGACAGGCGTGTACCACTGTGCTGTGATTGCGACCACCGAAGTACTCTCCGATCTCGGCGTACCGGGCATCGGTCAGTTCGCGGGCCAGCAGCATTGCCGTCTGACGTGGCAGTACGAGCGACCGGAGTCGCCGGGCGGATCGCAGTGCCGAGAGCCCGACTCCGAATCGTTTGGCGACGGCCCTGGCGACATCGGCAAGCGTGACACCGTACTCTTCTTTCCGTTGATGCACCACGTTCCGGACGAGCTGTTCCGGGATGTTTGGTTGATCCCGGCTGGCGACCGCCAGCTCCTGGACGATGGCACGAAGTTCCCGTGGTGAGACCGCCATTTCTCGGGTCAGTTCGTCAATCTGGGCCTCCGGGAGGATCAGTTGCTGTTCGGCGAGGAAGTGGTCGAGCAGCTTCCGTCGGCTCGAGGGTCCGGGCATGTCGATCGTGGCACAGATGCCACCATGACAGCGATTCACCAGCTTTGCCGACAGACCATTGAGTTCACCGGGAAGTCGCAACGCCGTCAGCACGACGTGCCCGCCGGTTGCGTCGACTTCGTCGATGGCCGCCTGCAGGTGTTGCTGGGCTTCACTGTGACTGGCCAGGGCCTGCAGGTCCTCGCAGATGAACAGTCCTGCGGAGCGGCAGGACCGCTGCCACTGGGCGATGCGGCTCTGGTCAGCTGCTTCGGCCAGTTCGGCGATCAGCTGGGCCCCCGTGACGTGCACGACCGGAATCTCCGGTTGCCGGTCGATCCGCTCACGGACATAACTTTTGACCAGCAGGCTCTTTCCGACGCCCGGAGGACCGCAGATCGTCACCGGGTTCATGTGGGGACCCGGACTGTCTGCGGGCGGCTGCATCAGGGCCGTATAGGCAAACAGATTCTCACGCAGCACGAGGAATGCGTGCCCATCCTGCCGCAGGAGGACGTTCTCGGCGGTTATCCGGGACACTGCTGAAAACCCTTCGTCCAGACGGTTTCGAACCGGCCAGCTACGTGGTTGAGTGTACCCGAAATCGGCCGGTTTTTCACTCCCTGACGGGATTTATGGTGAGGCGGGACAATCCGGTGGCAGAACGGGAAACGGGACGGGACCTCTCGCGGCTGCGAGCGATCCCATCCCGTGTTCGAAGTCATTGCCGGCAGGGGCGGCATGACGAGTCGGTTGTCACCCAGTCACGGATCAGATGGACGGTCCGGGCTGAGGATCGTTGGCCGGAGTGGCTTCCTCGGGGGAGGCCGGCGTCGGCGGAAGGTCATCGGCCGGAACAGGTTCCGTCGGACGTCCCGCTTCGTAGTTGATGCCGCCGCACGAGCCGTCCGGGCACGAGGTCCCGCAGCTGCCGCACGTCACCGGACGACAGGTCGTCACCGGCACCATCCGACAGACTTCGTAGGCGACCTGACGCGGCACGCACTTGGCGACCATCCGGGTGTAGGTCACCGGCTCTTCGCGGGACACGCAACGGGCGACACGGCGGGTCACCGTGTAGGGAACCTTGCGGGTCACGCAGTAGGGAACCTTGCAGGTCTTCGTCTCGGTCACCATCCGGCAGGTCCGGACGGGAACGCGACGGGTGCAGGTTTCCGACACAAATCGGCAAGTCCGATACGGAATCCGCTGGGTGCGGGTCTCCGTCACGAACCGGCAGGTCCGAACCGGAATCGTCTGGACGATCTCTTCCGGCACCATGCGGCAGACCTGAACCTGAACGGTCTCGGTGACCTGTTCCGGAACGAGGCGGCAGACCTGGACCGGGCACTGCTCGCGAACGACCTGCGGGACGTAAGTCGTGCAGGGAATTTGACGTTCGACGATGTTCGGGCACCAGACTCGGCGGCAGGTCGTGAAGCCGGGGCACTGCACCATGCAGGTCCGCGGCACGCCGCACGCATCAACAACGACGCGGGGCACGACCGGACCGGGGTGCTGCACCTGCTGGGTTGTCCAGCGGCCGCAGTCCTGGCGGATCGTACGGTACGTCGTGACCGGACGCATCACCGTGTAGCACCGTTCGCGGTTGACCGTCTCGGTCACCTGACGCATCACCGTCCGGCAGACCTGGCGGTCGACGGTTTCGGTGACCGGACGCATGACGGTCCGGCGGCACTCGCGGGTGCTGGTTTCCCAGACCGGACGTCGGACCTGGTAGTTGCACTCGCGGTAGTTGGTTTCCCAGACCGGACGCTGCACCGTGTACTCTTCCTCGCGGAAGCTGGTTTCGTACACGGGACGCGAGACCTGGTACTCCTGCTGCCGATAGGCGGTTTCGACCACCGTGCGATAGCAGGTCTCTTCGACATTGTCGTAGACCGTCTCGTAGACGGTCCGGTTGCAGGTGACCTGCTCCGGTTCATAGACCGTTTCATAGACGGTCCGGTAGCAGGTTTCCCGCTGCACGCGGCATGCGGTGTAGCAGGCTGTCGGCTGGCAACTGGTGACGGGGCAACAACTGTATCTGGCGGCGCCGCAGAACCAGCCAGCATCGACACTCGCCCCGCAGGACATGGTCGCCAGCGCAGCGACGACTCCTGCGATCAAACGTCTCATGGGCGTACCTCCTCGTTCCTCTGATCTCTGTTTCGGGGCCTGATTTTTCGCGGTCTTCGACACAACCCGTCCCGGCATCCATGCTGTCAGAGGGGTTGACCGGACGCAAACAGATTTGCGGCATGTCAATATTGAAATGCCACATCCAGAACCGGTTATCCGCTCTGTCTCAACATTCTAGAGTGCAGCGTCAGCGCAGCTTGAGTAAAAGCGGCTGTTCAGCGGCTTTACGGCGATGAGAGAACAGGGCGCGACGACAGAATCGGCAGGGTCTGCCCGGACCCCCGGAGTTACCTCAACGGGCCAGCTCGCAAAGAGCGCAGAACCGTCAGTCGTTACCCGCGACAGCAACCGGTCGGGAGGCCTCAGCAGCGTCAATGTCGGCACGATCGGCCTGATCGCCGTTCGTGAACATCTCCGCGATCACCTCTTCGAGAGGACGATCCAGAACACCGACGTCCTCGATCGAGTAGTCCGAGAGCAGCCGCGTCAGCACGTCCGGAATCCGGGCCCGGGGAACCTCCACCTTCACCCGCGGTGGATGCACATCGAACACCGTGCCGAACCGGTCCAGGTCATCCGGAATCGCGCTGCCGGCAAACTGCAGCTGAATGACCTTGTTGCGGCTGAAGCGGTCTACGATGTCCGCCAGCGGGCCGTCGTGCTTGATCTCACCTTCGTTGATGATGATCGCGCGACGGCACAGTGCCTCGACATCCTTCATGTAGTGGCTGGTCAGAATGACCGTGATGCCATGCTCGGACTGGTAGTACTTCAGAAACTCCTGCACCCGACGCTGCGAGACCACGTCCAGGCCGATCGTCGGCTCGTCCAGCAGCAGCACGTCCGGGCTGTGGAGCAGGGCGGCGATCAGTTCCATCCGCATCCGTTCGCCCAGCGACAGTTCGCGGACCGGCTGACTGACCAGTTCACCCACTTCCAGCAGATCGACCAGCTCATCACGCCGGCGATCGAACTGTGCCGGCTCGATCCGGTAGATCTCCCGGTGCAGGGCAAACGACTCCTGGGCAGGCAGATCCCACCACAGCTGGTTTTTCTGTCCCATCACCAGGGAGAACCGCCGGCGGTAGGCATGCTCCCGTTGCCACGGAACGTATCCCAGGACCGTGGCTTCTCCGGAGGTCGGGTGAATCAGCCCGGAGAGCAGCTTGAGCGTCGTCGTCTTGCCCGCACCGTTGGGGCCGAGAAAGGCGACCATCTCGCCCGGTTCAATCGTGAAACTGACATTACGGACCGCTTCCACCGTCTTGTACTCGCGGTGGAACAGTCCCCGAACCGAGGCGAGCAGACCTTCACGCTTCCGGTAGACCCGATAGGTCTTGCACAGATTGGAAACTTCGATTGCCGGCATGCACCAATCATAGCAGTGCCCTGCACCCGGGCACAGCCGCGCGGTGCGAGGAATCGGCCGCGTCAGCCCGCCGTCGGATCGTCCGGTACGATGACGAACGCATCGGCGACTTCCGGTGGGATCCGGTGCAGCCGCAGGTCGCTCAGACGGACGAACGCCCAGTTGGTTTCGGCCCGGGCAAGAGGACGTTCGTCCGGCAGGCGGAGAATCTCGTACTTGCGGACCGACGAAACCCGCTGCAGGGTCGTGATCCACGTTCGGATGAGGATCTGATCATTCTCGAAGGCCGGTTCGAGATACTCGATGAAGTGCGAACGGGCCACCCAGCCCAGGCCACACTCCTGGTACCGGCGTGACGGCCAGCCCTGCGCTGCCGAGTGGGCCAGCGCCGCATCCTGCATCCAGTGCACGTACGAAACATTGTTGACGTGCCCCTGGCCGTCGATCTCGTCGCCATGGACGGTGTGGTGGTGCAGGTAGATGTCGGGCATGAGTGGGTGACAGGGCTACTCGGAATCGGGGCTGGAGGAAGTGGAGACGGTTTCAATCGGAGTGGCGTCGTCTGCGTGAAGATCGTAGCAGGCCGCTTCGAGGTGATTGCGAAGGTACAGTCGTCCCCGCACCAGTGCCGGCGGGTTCCAGGTCTTCGATCCTTCGAGAACCTTCAGGACTCCCAGCTCGTTGAAGCGGTCGGGGCTGGCGTCGACCAGGGCGATCTCCCCGTCTTCGGTCACGACGACGAGTTGCCCGTTGGTGAGCAGAACCTGCCCGTGCCCGTAGCGTCCCCGTTTCCACAGCCGCTTGCCGGTCTCACCATCCAGGCAGACGAGAATGCCCTCGTCCAGTCCGTACAGGTTGCCCTCGTACAGGACCGGGCTGGTGAACTTGCACCGCATGAACTTATTGTCCCACAGGGTTTCGGTCTTCCATTCATCGTCGGATCTGGACACTTTCAGCATCGCACAGCCGCGACCGTAGCTGGCCGAGAGAAAGACCCGGTCGCCCTCCAGCACAACGGGCTGGGCGACATTGATGCCCGCGTCACCGCCGCCGGAGTGGAAGGCGTGGAACCACAGCGATTCGCCCGTTTCCGGGTCGTAGCTGCGCAGGCCGGGGCCTTCGAAGGAGAGAATCTGCTCGACACCATCGAGCGTCACGAGCATCGGTGAGCTGTATCCGGCCCAGTTGCGGGAGGCTCCTTCCGGAGGCAGGTCCTTCAGGCCCGCCCCCTTCCAGATGACCTCGCCGCTGTTGCGGTCGTAGGCGACCAGGCCGTTTCCGTCCGGTCCCCCAGCGTTGACGATCACCCGCTCGCCCAGCACCAGTGCCGATCCGGAGATGGCCCACTCGAGGTTCGGCAGATTGTTCTGCTTGAGGATGTTGACGTGCCAGGCCGGCTCGCCGGTCAGCAGATCCAGGCAGACGAGGTCACCCTCGGCACCGACCGAGAAGACCTGACCGTTGTCGATCGTCGGAGTGGCGCGGGGGCCCGGGCCCCCCATCGCTTCGTCGAACGCGGCCGGATAGGCGTGGGTCCACCTTGTATCGCCGGTCGCGGCGTCGTAGCAGACGACGACCTCTTCGTCACCGCGCTGTTCGAGCGTGATGGCGAAGTTGCCCAGCACTGCAAAGGACGAGTATCCCTCGCCGCAGGGATGTTTCCAGATCTCCTGCGGTGGGCTGGCCGACCAGTCGGTCGTCAGTTCCGGACCGGTAACGACGCCGTCGCGGCGTGGCCCGCGGTACTCGGCCATGTCCTCGGGCGTGACTTCGGGGATTTCGGCGTCTGCGGAGACCGGTGTGGCTGTCTCAGCCGTTTCGAGATACTCGGCCAGCTTCTCCTGGTGCGGCTTGTCCCATTTGAAGTGCCAGATCAGGCCCATGTCGCCGGTCCATTCGACATCCCGGACCGAACCGATGAAGGCTCCGATCAGCAGCAGGGAGGGGACCACGATCGCGGCACGGACGGTGCGGCTGAGCGGTGCGAAGAAGGCGAGCCACGTCAGGCAGACCACGGTGGAGACGACGACCATTCCATAGGTCACCAGCAGTTGCAGCGACATCCCCATCGGGGGTTCCCAGAATCCCCAGACGAAGATCTGTCCGACGAGGACGAACAGCAGCCAGCCGAGCAGAATGCGTGTCGCTGCGAGGCTGATGCCGGACTTCCGCGGTCGCTCCGTCGATTCAGACGCGTCGGTGGGAGTGATCTGCGGGCTGGATTCTGAAGCGGATGACATCAAAGCGTCCTTATGCATTCCGGCAATCGGGATCGACCTCAGAGGCGTGCGTGCCGCTGTCGCGATTCCTTTCGCATCGTCGAGACACGTTCGCGGGCAATAATAGGCGCGGGCCGCGAGTCTGAGTAGACGAACCGGGATGGTGCATGTCGATCCGCAGAACGATTCCCGATCGTGATCCGGCGATGGACAGGACGCCGGCAGACGTTATTCTCTCGGGAAACGGAGGTATCATGAGCGAATCGACGGAACAGTCGCGGTGGCTTGGCTTTGATCTGGGCGGCACGAAGATGCTCGCCCAGGTATACGACGGGGAGAACAAGGCGCTGGGACGCGCCCGCAAGAAAACCAAAGGGACTTCGGACGCCAAAGCCGGGCTCGAACGGATCGGCGAGACCATCGAACTGGCGTGCGAGGACGCCAAGGTCGACCCGAAGGAACTGTCCGGGATCGGAATCGGGTGCCCCGGTCCGGTCGACATGGAGAACGGGACGCTGCTCGACCCGCCCAACCTTGCCTGGAATCGCGTTCCGGTCCGCAAGTTCCTCGAAGATCGCTTCGAATGCCCGGTTGCCGTCCTCAACGACGTCGATGCCGGTGTTTACGGCGAATACCGATTCGGTGCGGCTCGAGAGGCGACCTGCGTGATCGGCGTCTTTCCGGGTACGGGAATCGGGGGCGGATGCATCTACCGCGGCGAAGTCCTCAGCGGTCGCACCGCCTCCTGCATGGAAATCGGACACATCCAGGTGATGCCGAACGGTCCGATCTGCGGGTGTGGTCATCGTGGCTGCCTCGAAGCGGTCGCCAGTCGCCTGGCAATTGCCGCCAGTGCCGCGAAGGCGGCGTATCGCGGCCAGGCACCGGGGTTGGCCAAGTCGGCCGGCACCGATCTGGGGTCGATTCGCAGTGGTGCGCTGGCCGACTCGATCGAAGCCGACGACGAGATCGTCAAGCAGATCATCAAGGAGGCTGCCCGCCAGATCGGTATTGCGGTGGCCGGCCTGATTCACGTGCTCAGTCCGGATGTCATTGTTCTTGGCGGAGGACTGGTGGAGGCGATGCCGGACCTCTTCACCGAGCACGTTTCGAAGGCCGCCCGAAAGCGGGTCATGCCCGTGTACGAGGATTCATTCAAGGTGGTGCCGGCGGCGCTGGGAGACGACGCCGCGGTGCTGGGAGGAGCCGCGTGGGTTCGTCACGTCCTCGAACAGAAGAACAGCTGACAGGCAGCGTCCGCGTACGCCATCTGCGGTGACGGGTGGCGTCGATTGCCGGTCCGGACGGCATCGGGCCGTTCGACGGTGCTGTCGGGTTGTCACGTGAGGGACGTCCGCCGATGCGGACTGTCAGGGCGGACGCCGGGTCCGGCTCAAGGCACGACGAACTTCAGGGCCGAACACAGGGCCATAGTCAGAGGGGCGTACGCGTGACCGATCAGTCGACTGCAGACGACACGCTGGCGAGCGGCTCCCATGCCATGCCTGGTCCCGTTGCCGTCATCGACGTCGGAACCAGCTCGATCCGGCTCGCAATTGCCGAGATCCTCAGCGACGGACGGATCAGGAACCTGGAGAACCTGTCTCAGGGGGTCAGTCTCGGCAAGGACACCTTCACACGGGGTGAGATCGAGAAGGGGACGATCGAAGAGTGCGTCCGCGTCCTCCGCGCGTATCGCCAGAAACTGGACGAATACCGCATCTCCAGTCCCGAGAACCTGCGCGTCGTCGCCACCAGCGCCGTTCGCGAAGCGGCCAACCGGCTGGCGTTCATCGACCGCCTGTACGTGGCGACCGGCTTCAGCGTCGAGCCGATCGATGAGGCCGAAGTCCATCGGATCACCTACCGCAGCGTCCAGCGGATGCTCAGTGCCGAGCCGGAACTGACCGACTCGCCCGCTGTCATCGTCGAAGTCGGCGGTGGCAACACCGAAGTCCTTGTCGTCGAGCATGGTGACGTCGCGTTCGCGTATTCGTACCGGCTCGGTTCGCTGCGCCTGCGACAGTCGCTGCAGCTCCTGCGGGCACCTCAGGCCAAAGTCCGCGAGATCATGCAGCTCGAAACGCACCGCGTACTCGGCGGACTGAGGCAGTACGGAGCGACAAACCGCCCCGTCGAACTCGTCACGCTGGGAGGGGACATCCGGTTCGCGGCCCGGGAGCTGCAACCCGACTGGGACCCCACCACACTGGCACGGATTTCCGGCGACGATCTCGCGAAGTTCGCCGACCGCATCCTGGGGATGACCGAGGATCAGCTCGTCCGCAAGTACCACCTGCCGTTCTCCGAGGCCGAAACGCTCGGCCCGGCACTGCTGGCCTATCGCGAACTGGTCCAGATTCTTGGCGGCAAACACGTGCTGGTCGCCAGTGCGAACCTGCGGGACGGCATCATCCGCGAAATGGCCGAAGGGGGCATCTTCGCCAAGGACTTCCGGGATCAGATCGTTCGCTCGGCGGTCGAGATCGGACGGAAGTACGCCTTCGACGAGCAGCATGCCCGGCACGTCGCCGAGTTGAGCCGCAAACTGTTCCGCGAACTGCAGGACGAGCACGGCCTGGACGCCCGGGACGAACTGCTGCTGTACCTGGCGGCCCATCTGTACGAGATTGGCGGGTACGTCAGCAACACGAGCATGCACAAGCACTCGATGTACCTGATCCTCAACAGCGATCTGTTCGGCCTGTCGGCCAACGACAAGCTGCTGGTGGCGCTGATTGCCCGTTACCACCGCCGGGCCTCACCCAAGCCGACGCATCAGGGATTCAACACGCTCGACCGCGATCGCCGGGTGGCCGTGCTCAAGCTGGCCGCCATCCTGCGGATCGCCATTGCACTGGACGCGTCCCGCAGCCAGCGTGTGAACAACATTCAGTGCCAGCGATCCGGGACGCGGCTGGTCATTCTCGTGCCGAACATGGATGACCTCTCCGTCGAGCAGCTGGCCCTGCGTCAGGCCCGGATCATGTTCGAAGAAGTGTACGGATTGTCGGTATTGCTGCGGACGACGGAACGTCCGGAGTTGAGAGGGCAGAGCGCACAACTGTAAGCTGTGCCGACCTGAGACGGCTGCCGCCTCCTGCCGCGGCAATGATCCCGCTCAGTGCAGAAGTGCCGATACCCGCACGGCCCGGGTGCCCACCCGCCCCCGGTTCCGTTCTCGTTCGCCCCCATATGACAAGAACTCCGCCATGAGCGATTTCCAGGATCTGATCTGTAAGCTGAAGAAGAAGAACGATTCCAAAATCGTCCTGCTGGTTGCCGACGGGCTCGGCGGACTGCCCCTCGAACCGGGCGGAAAGACCGAACTCGAAACCGCCAACACTCCCAACCTCGATGCGCTCGCCCAGCGGGGTACGCTCGGCCTGAGCACGCCCGTCCTGCCCGGCATTACGCCCGGCAGCGGCCCGGGGCACCTGGGGCTGTTCGGCTACGATCCGGTCAAGTACCAGATCGGTCGCGGTGTGCTCGAAGCACTCGGCATCGACTTCGACCTGGGACCGAACGACGTCGCCATCCGCGGCAACTTCTGCACGCTCGATGACGCCGGCAACATCGAAGACCGCCGCGCCGGTCGCATCGCCAGCGAACAGGCCGCTCCGCTGTGCGAGAAGCTGAATGGCATCGAGATTCCCGGCGTCGAAGTGTTCGTCCGGCACGTGAAGGAGTACCGGCTGGTCGTCGTCTTCCGTGGTGAGGGACTCGGCGGCGACGTCGACGACACCGACCCGCAGGCAACCGGTGTTCCGCCGCTCGATCCGAATCCCCGCAACGACGCGGCCAGCAAGACCGTCGAAGTCGCGAAGGAGTTCCTGAAGCAGGCTCGCGAACTCCTCAAGGACGATCGTCCGGCGAACTTCCTCACCCTTCGCGGCATCGCCAAGCGTCCCGCGATTCCGACCTACGAAGAGGTCTACGGCCTGAAGACCGGAGCGGTGGCCGTCTACCCGATGTACCGCGGCCTGGCCCGGCTGGTGGGCATGGACGTGCTTGACGCCGGCCAGACGCTCGATGACCAGTGCAGCCGGCTGGAAGCGGCCTGGAACGACTACGACTTCTTCTTCGTGCATTTCAAGTACACCGACTCGACCGGCGAGGACGGGAACTTCGATGCGAAGGTGCAGCGGATTCAGGAGCTGGACGCGGCAATCCCGCGGATCACGGCCCTGAACCCGGACGTACTGATCGTCACCGGCGACCACAGCACGCCCAGCAAGATGCGTTCGCACAGCTGGCATCCGGTCCCGACACTGCTCGCTGCCAACAACTGTCGCTACGACGGCTCGACGGAGTTCAGCGAGTCGGCCTGTCTGCGGGGCGGCCTGGGCCAGTTCGAGGCGAAGTACCTGATGTCGCTGGCGCTCGCGAACGCCGGCCGGCTCGAGAAGTACGGTGCCTGAACCGTCGCTCACAACGTGATCACGAAGAGCCCACCGGCCACAACCGGTGGGCTCTTTTGCTGGTGAGGGGTCGGCTGGGACCAGTCCCAGCCGCTCGCTGCGCGTGGTCGAGCGACGTAGGGCCGGCTATTGCCGGCCGTCGTTGGGTGCCACTGGCGGCTTGCCCGCCAGTGCGAATGCTGCATGGTTCCCGGGCGTGTGTGCCACGGGTTTTGCCCGTGCACAACCGAAAACGAACCGTGGCGAGCCCGGTGCGCGAGCTCCCGGGTGATCGCGTCAACACCCCCGAGCTGACGCTCGGGGCTCGCCTTGACTGGCTGTATGCTGGCGATCATCGGTAGGGCCGGCTATTGCCGGCCGTCACAACTGTCGAACCGGCCCGGCCGCTCAGCTCGTCGCCCCGCGAACCTTCTCCATTGCGTCGGCACAGAGATCCTCAGCGATCGACTGATCGGGGGCCTCGGCGATCACCCGCAGGATCGGCTCGGTATTGCTCGCCCGCACCTGCACCCAGCGGTCCGGCCAGTCCAGCCGCAAACCATCCCCTTCCGTCGCCGTCGCGTCGCTGTACGCAGATCGCAACGCCGCACAGGCGCTTTCCACCTGCTCCCGCGGACATTCCAGCTTGTCCTTGACGATCGTGTACTTCGGCAGCGAATCGGCCCATTCGGCGAGTGTTCCACCACGCTGGACCAGTCCGGCGAGCACGTACGCCATCGAGACAAAGCTGTCCCGCACATAGCCGACCTGCGGCTCGATGACCCCGCCGTTCCCTTCACCACCCAGGACCGCGTTGACCGACTTCATCTTTGCCGTCACGTGGGCTTCACCCACGTAGCTGCGGTGAAACTCGCACCCGTGACGCGAGGCGATGTCCTCGTTGACGCGGCTGGTCGAGCCGTTGACGACGAACGCGCCCTTGCGATGAGCGAGCACGAAGTCCGCCCCCAGGGCCAGCGTCAGCTCTTCGCCGATGTACCGGCCCGTGTTGTCGACGATGGCCAGCCGGTCGGCATCCGGGTCCTGGGCAAAGCCGACATCGGCACCAGCCGATACCACCGCCTCGCACAGCCCGGTGAGGTTCTGCTCGATCGGCTCGGGAACGTGTTCGAACTGTCCGTCGGGCGTTCCGCCAAGCACCGTGACCTCGCAGCCCAGCATCTCCAGCAGCCGCGGCGTGGCGACCGCACCGGAGCCGTGATTGCAGTCCAGCACAACCTTGAACTTCCGCTGCCGGATTGCGTCCGGATCGACCAGCTTGAGCACCCGCTCGATGTGCGGGCCAGCCGGATCGTCCAGTGTTTCGACGCTTCCCAGACCGTCCCACGGCTTGTAGGCGAAGTCGCCCGATTCGAGCAGCGCAATCAGTTTCTGTCCCGTGGCGGCATCGAAGACCGAGCCGGCCGGCGAAAACGGCTTCAGTCCGTTCCACGGAATCGGATTATGGCTGGCGGTAATCTGCAGGCCTGCCGCGGCATTCAGATGCGTCACCAGAACACCGCAGGTCGGCGTGGTGGCAACGTCGGCGTCGACGACCCGGCAGCCGGTCGACAGCAGCCCGGCCAGCACGGCATGTTTGATGACCGGTCCGGTCGATCGACCATCACGTGAAAGCACGACCGTGCCGCCTTCGGCCATCGTGCCCAGAGCGGCAGCAAAACGACAGCAGAATTCCGGGTCCAGGCCGTCGCCAATCACGCCGCGAAGACCCGAGATGCTCAAGATGCGGGGCATGTCCGACTCCGTTCCAGCAGGTCAGCAGATGGGATGAACGAATGGTTCAGGATCAGTGGACCGATCGCCGTTTGCCGATCAGTCAGTCGATGCTTTGGCGGCGTCCGACCAGACAATCGACACATGCTCGCCCGGTCCTGCATTGGTCTGGGGAAAATCACTGCGATAGTGCACGCCGCGGCTCTCTTCACGGACCAGGGCCGACTCGATCATCAGCCGGGCCACCAGCAGCATGTTCTGCAGCTCCCAGCCCTCGACCGTCGTGAACTCACGCTGCGAGACGTAGCGGTCCCAGAAGTCGACCTGGGCGGCGGCGGAGCGGAGGCCCTCGGCGTCGCGGCGGATTCCAACATTCCGCCACATGATGCTGCTCAGCGAGTTCCGCAGGTCGACCAGGTTCAGCCCGTCATCGTCCTGACTGGTGCGCGGCCAGTCCGAAACAAGCGGGGCGATGCAGAAGTTATCCGGCATCTCCAGCGCTGCCGCCGAGGCACCCCGACCGGCTCCGATCCCGTAGAACAGCCCTTCGAGCAGGCTGTTGGAGGCGAGCCGGTTGGCACCGTGCAGACCACTGGAAGTGACCTCGCCCGCCGCCCACAGACCGGGGAGAGTCGTCTGCCCGTTCATGTCGACGTTCAGCCCGCCGATCATGTAGTGGGCCCCGGGGCGGACTGGAATCAGGTCCTGCGTCATATCCAGGCCGAACTCGCGGCAGACCTGGCCGATGTGGGGGAACCGCTTGGTGACCAGTTCGGGGGGCATGTGCCGCAGATCGAGATAGACGCAGGTGTGCCGGGTCTTCTCCATCTGGGCGGTAATCGCCCGGGCCACGATATCGCGGGGAGCCAGCTCGGCCCGCTCGTCGTAGTCGGGCATGAAGCGATGCCCCTGGCTGTCGACCAGATAGGCGCCTTCGCCCCGTACTGCTTCAGAGATCAGATGACGCGAACTGCCCGCGATGTACAGCACCGTCGGGTGGAACTGCATCATTTCCATGTCGCGGAGTTCGGCACCGGCGCGGTAGGCGATGGCGTGCCCGTCGGCGGTGGCGATGTCCGGATTGGTTGTTTCGCGGAACAGTCGCCCCGCTCCCCCGGTACACAGGATCGTCTGCTTGGCCCATACGAACGTCTTGCCGTGATCGGGATTCCACACCAGTGCTCCGCGACAGGAGCCCTCGTGGGTGAGCAGATCGATGGTGAAGGTCTCTTCCCAGATTTCGGTCCAGCGGGCCCCGCGGACGGTGTCGATGAGCGCCCGCATGATCTCCTTGCCGGTCGCGTCCCCCAGAGCATGGGCCACCCGGGGATGACTGTGTCCCCCCTCCATCGTCAGGGCGATCTCGCCGTTCCGGGTGTCGAACTGGGCCCCGAAAGCGGCCAGCTCTCGAATCAGCTCCGGAGCCGCCTGAACGACCTGGCGGACAACGTCTTCATTGCACAGGCCGGCACCGGCGTTGATGGTGTCGACGGCGTGATTCTCGACGTTGTCGGACGGATCGAGAACGCCCGCGATGCCGCCTTGCGCCCAGGCGCTGCTGGAGAGATCCAGCTTGTCCTTGGTGACGATCACCACCCGCAGCCTTGGATCGAGTTCGAGCGCAGCCCGAATTCCGGCGATCCCCGCGCCGAGGACGAGGACGTCGGCGAACATATGTGGAATCCGCTTGGGGTCGAAGCGGACCAGGTGGCGACGTCGGGGCGAGTAGTGAATTTCGGGCATTTCGAAGCAGCCGTTGTGGCGACCGTCTGGTCGTGCAAAACGTGCAGAATAGCGGATTGCCACACTCCACCAACAGCCTGCAGAGCCCCCGCGCAGTTGTAGCGACCATGGTGATTCTGCCGCTTTGCGTGGATTCCACGGAGGCGTGGTGACGATTCTAGCAGTCGGAGGGGGGGCCTCCGCGCGACCGCTGCGGTCGCAGTGGCAGAATCTGCTGCCGGATATCCGTGTGCTTCTGCGCGGATCGTCCTCCCTTGCGCGTTGCCGACCGCAATTCAGTCAGGGGATGTGACGATGACCGAGCCGACTCGGGACGAACTCAGCGAGTTTGACAGCGCCTTCGAACGTCGTTCGGTCGCCAGATCCCTGCTGACCTCCCCGTACATCTGGGGAGGACTGCTGACAGTCGGCTTCTACCAGCTCCTGCCGCACCTTCCGGTCGGTCGCGAGGTCGCCCAGCGATACTTCTGCGGCCATCCGCTCGAATACGTGCTGGCAGGGATGTCGTTCGTCGGCATCTCGATTCTCGGCATCAAGCTGGCGGGGCTCCGCAGCGAGCGCAAGGCGTTGCGGCAGTCGCTGGATGCGGTCAAGACCGAAGGCGATTCGCTCGATACCGCCAGCCAGCTCGCCGATGTCATCCACGCCTGGCCGGACCGGCAGAAGGCGACTCATCTGGGGCGACGGTGCCACGGCGTGGTCAGCTACGTCCGCGGACAGAAGACGGCGGCCGGCCTCGAAGATCACCTGAAGTACCTTGCCGACGTCGCCGCCGACCGACTCTTTGAAAGCTACTCGCTGCTGCAGACGATCACCTGGGCGGTGCCGATCATCGGCTTCCTGGGCACCGTGATGGGTATCACGCTGGCAATCGCGAACGTCACGCCGGACCAGCTCGACACGTCCCTCAACGAGGTGACCGGCGGCCTGGCGGTTGCGTTCGACACGACGGCACTGGCGCTGTCCCTGTCGCTGGTGCTGGTGTTCGCCTACTTCTTCGTGAAGCGGGATGAGGAACGGGTGCTGGCCCAGGTCGAAGAGATCGGCATCCGTCGCCTGCTGCCGTTGTTCCCCGCTGCGTCCGATGGTGCCAGCCCGTGGGCGAAAGCCGAAACCCAGGCTGCCGAGACACTGCTCGACCGGACCGAGACGCTCATCGAGAAGCAGACGGAACTCTGGCAGGACTCGATGGAGACGCTGCGTTCGCGTTGGAACGAGACGCTCGACGTACAGCAGCAGCAGCTCGCCGACTCCCTCCGCGATGGAACCGATCAGACTCTCACCTCACACGCCGATCAGCTGGCCGACCTCCGCCGCGACTTCGTCCAGTCGTACGAACAGGTCTCGGAGAAACTGGCCGAGACGATCTCGGCGACCGAGCAGATGCGGCAGCAGCACGACGCCACGTCGCGGGAGCAGATCGAACAGCTCTGGAATCAGGTGCACGACGATCTGACCGCCGTGCAGACCACCTACCGCGAGCAGACCGAAGCACTCGTCTCGGCGATGGCGACGAAGTTCGAGGGCTGGGAGAGCCGGCTCGAGAAAGCGACCGCTGCGGTCGAGTCGCAGCTGGGGGCTCTGTCGCGGCAGAGTGCTCTGCTCTCGAAGATCGTTGAGCAGGAAGAGAACCTGGCCGGCCTGCAGCGGCGGCTGACGGAGAACCTCGAAGCGGTTCGTTCCGCCGAGACCTTCGAGGACACGCTGCACAGCCTCAGCGCGGCGGTCCACCTGCTGTCGACGCGGGCCCGCAACAAGGCCGCCTGAGTCAGCCGCATCGTCCCGGTGGTCTTTCCCGCACTCCTTCAGTCGCAGTGAATCCATGAGCAGACGCCAACAGACGGGAAATTCGGTGACGCTGTTCCCGTTCCTCGCGGTGCTCGTCTGCGCGATGGGGGCTCTCATCTTCCTCCTGCTGGTGACGACCCGGCGGATCCGTCAGCAGACACTGGCCGACATGCAGGTCCAGGAAGTTGTCGAGGAACCCGCTCAGGAGGCGATCACCGAGACGCCGGCCGAACCGGTCGCAACACCGGTCATCGCGGCAACAGACGAGCTCAGGGACGCACCGACCGTGGCTGTCGTGGAGGAGCCGGAGCCGTCTGAACCGCCGGCGGTGATTCCGGAGCGTGATCCACGCGACGACGAACCGCTGCTCCCGCTGCTGGCGGCCGATCCAGTTCCCGAAGAGACCGGACCGTCTCCGGAGGAACTCAGGCTCGCGCAGATCGAGGAATGGGAACGACTGCGGCAGCTGCGGGACGAGGAGCTGGCCCAGCTGCAGGCCGAGTGGGAGAACCGGATTCGCGCGCTGACGGAACAACGCGATCGACTCGTGCGGGAACTGCGCGCAGCGGAGTCGGCGATTGCGACCGAAACGCAGCGGCTCGAATCGGTCCGCCAGACGGTCGCCTCCATGGATGAGCAGCGGTCCAGGATCTCGGAGCAGTGGGATCAGATTCGCCAGGCCCGCTCCGCCCTGCTCGAGGAGCGTGTGCGACTGTCCCGGGAGATCGACGATGCCGAACGCGAACTCCGCCAGATGCAGGCCCGGCAGGCCGCTGCAGCGCAGAAGTTCCGCATCGTGCCCTACGACGGACAGTCCGGGACGACCCGGCGGCCGATCGTCATCGAGTGCCGACCCGACGGCCTGACGTTCGCTTCCGAACAGATCACGCTGACCGGCGAAGATCTGAGTGGTTTCCCGCCGTCGCGCAACCCGCTGCTGGCCGGTGCCAACGCGCTGTACCGTTACTGGTCGATGAAGGCGAGCCTCGACCGGGACGAAGACAAACCGTACATCCTGCTGGTGGTCCGTCCGGAAGGAACGATCGCCTACTACGTGGCCCGCAAGCTGCTCGAACCGCTCGAGGCGGCGGTCGGCTACGAGCTGGTTGGCTCCGATCAGCAGTTTGAATGGCCCGAGTCGGACCCGGCTGCCGAGGCACTCTGCCGCGAAGCGATCGAACAACTGCTCGATCAGCGGCGCGTGCTGGCCCGACGTCTGAGCGATGGACGCTACCCGATTGCCGGTCCGCTCAACTTCGTTGGTCGCAACGGAGAGTTTCAACTGGACGAGGTCGAGCAGTTGCGTAACGGAGACTCCGACCGGTCGGTCTACATCGGGAACCGCCGATTCAGCCGTGACCTCAACACCGTGCGTCGTCCGCCGGGAGGCGATCCCGCAGAAGCCGAACGCGCATTCGCTGCCGCGTCGCGTGGGACGCCCCTGCGACCCTCCACACCGGCGCGCAGGACCGGCGAGACATCGACGGAGTCAGGATTGCGTACCGCACCGGGCGAGTTTCGTGAACCGGTCACAGCCCGGCAGATGTCGCCTGGCCCCCGGTCGTTTGCCAAACCGTCCGACCGGACCGGGTCGAGCCTGACACCGCCTGCGGTGGAACCGCGGCAGTCGTCGATGGGGACCCCGCGACTTTCGCACGGCAGCGACGCGACGGTTGATCCGAAGAATCCGCAGTTTGGCATCCGGTTGCCGGGGAGTGTGATCGGCTACGAACGATCCGTCACGATTCGCGTGACCCCCAGTGAGGTGTCGATCGCGGAGGGGGCGAAGATTCCGATCACTCCCGGCATCGCCACCGAGGAACTGCAGCGGAGCCTGGCCGAAACGCTCGACGCGCACGTCCGGGACTGGGGACCACCGCCCGACGGGTTCTTCTGGCAGCCGGCGGTCCGGTTCGTCGTCAGTCCTGGGGGCAACCAGTACCACGAGCGTCTGAACGGAGTGGTGCAGGGGTGGTCGCTGCGGACGTCGGTGGAGTACGTCCTGGATTGATCCTGTGGTGGCGTGTCTGCCAGTGCAGTGAGGCGGGGACCGGAATGTCACTGCCGGCCGAATCGCAAGGGGGGTGAGGAAATGTCTCGTCGCGGACAGCGCGAGGATCGCGAGTTCGGTTCGGACTCGTTCCTGGACATCGTCGCCAACATTGTCGGGATTCTGATCATCCTGATTGTGATCGCCGGCGTACGTGTCAGCCGTGCCCCCGTTGCCTCGAAGACGGAGGCGGAGCCACCCGCACAGCCGTCAATTGCTGCAGCGCCTGGACTCGACCCGGAGGTCGAAGAGGAACCGGCAGACGCCCCGGTACCTCCAGTTCCCGAGCCGGACCCGATGTTCGCCCGCAAGGCATCGGGTCCGCCCGGGGATCTGCCGGTCGGCGAGACGCTCGCTGCGATCCAGGCACCGCCCGCGGCGGAACCCGCACCGGTTGTGATCGAGGAGACGCCTCTCGAACTGCCGGAACTTCCCCCGCTGCCACCTGCCACGCCGCCTCAGGAACTCGTCGACCGTGCTGCCGAACTGGAGGCCGAACTGGCCCGCCTGAGCAGTCGCCAGCAGGATGTCCGCGATCGGCACGCGCAGCTGAAGCAGGAACTGGCCCGTGCCGAGGATGAGAAGGACGTCGAGCAGTCCACGCTGCAGACGAAGGCGGCTCATCTGCGGACCGAGACGGAACGACTGGCGGAGCTGGACCGGACGCTGGACGAGACGCGGCAGCAGCTGCGGTCACTCAGGGACGCCCTTGCCAGTGTCGTTTCGGAGGAACCGCCCGCCAGAACGCTCAAGCACCACGTCACGCCGGTCGGACGCGAAGTGAACGGTGCCGAGATCCACTTCCGCCTGGAAGGCAATCGCGTCGCCTACGTTCCGCTCAATGATCTTGCCGAGCGTCTGCAGAGGTACATCATGCGGCAGCGGGAGTTCCTGATGCGGCAGGAGCGGTACGAGGGGAGCATCGGTCCGGTCGACGGATTCGAGATGCGGTACGTGATTGCCCGTCAACCGATGAGTGTGCTGGACGAACTCAAGTACGGGCAGCGGGTGATTCGGATGGGAGTGCAGCAGTGGATCATCGAGCCGCTGGACGGTCTGCAGACCGAATCGCTCGAGCAGGCGTTGCGACCCGGTTCGCGGTTCTACCAGGCGTTGCAGGGGGCACTGCCGGACGCGACGCTCACGTTCTGGGTCTACCCTGACAGTTTCGAACTGCACCGCGAACTGCAGGAGTTTGCGCACGCGAACGGCTTTTCGGTTGCGGCCCGTCCTCTGCCGGCGGGGGTTCCGATCACCGGTTCGCCCAGCGGATCGAAGTCGCAGGCGCAGTAGCCTCGCCCGAGGTGCGTGCCCGTCGGGTGCCACTCAGTGCGAATGTTTCGTGGTTCCCGGGCGTGTGTGCCACGGGCGGCTTGCCCGCCAGCGCGAATGCTGCATGGTTCAGGGACGTAGGGTGCCGTCGCCGGAGGCGACGCACCGATCGCAGTCTGAACGCGTAGCGTGTGCGGGTGGTGCGTCACGGGCGGAACGAATCCGGAAGCGGCATCCTTCGATGTGCGTCGCAATGACGTCTGCCGTGACGCACCCTACGTGGCTCGGTACGAATGCTGCATTGCTCCGGGACGTAGGGTGCCGTCGCCGGAGGCGACGCACCGATCGCAGTCTGAACGCGTGTCACATGCGGGTGGTGCGTCACGGGTGGGTGTGCCACGGTCTCTACCCGTGCACAACCGAAAACAGACCATGGCGAGCCCGGTGCGTGAGCACCGGGGTAGAACCCGTACTCTGTTGCTGATCCCCCCCGAGCTGGTGCCCGGGGGCCACTCGGTGCGAATGTTTCGTGGTTCCCGGGCGTGTGCGTCACGGGCTCTGCTGGCGCTTCGTACTGGTATTGCTCCGAAGGAGTCGCGCCGCGACAGGAAGACGTGCGCGATTGTTCTCCGGCGTGACGAGCAACCGGGACTACTCATTGAAACATGCCCACCCGCCATCGGCGTGAGAGCATGGCACCCGTGGTGCCGGCCGGCTGAACTGCTGCAGGATCGTGCAATCACTCCGCCCAATGTGAATCGGGCGGCACTGGATCGGCCAGTTAACTGAAAGTTCACAGCGCCTTCTCGAAAACGTTGTCAATCTTCTCATAGTTGCGGCTCCAACCGTCGCAAGCGCTCCTGCGTGCGACAACGACCCACCCAACCTGCGGGCCACGACCGCTTGAGAGGCACTGATGAAGCGCAGAGGCTTTACCCTGATCGAACTGCTGGTGGTGATCGCAATCATCGCCATCCTCGTCTCGTTGCTGCTGCCGGCCGTGCAGCAGGCACGCGCCGCCGCCCGTCGCACCTCCTGCAAGAACAACCTGAAGAACATCGCGCTGGCACTGCACAACTACCACGACACCGTCAACGTCTTCCCCTTCGGCTTCGATGAGCGGGAAACGCTCTGGAACGCCATGATCCTGCCGCAGCTGGAACAGGCCCCGCTCTACAACACGCTCGTCTGGCAGGAGAGCGGCGTGGGGAACTGGGATGCGGACGGCTCGCCCAACGAGGCGGCCTGCGGCACTCTCGTGCCGGTCTTCCGCTGCCCGAGCATGGCGGTCGGACCGCACATCGAGAACAACGGCATTCCCGGTCGTGTGCCGGTCAGCTATCGGGCCGTCTCGGGAGGCAACGCTGTCTCCGACGACCTGAGCACCGTTCCGACCGGTCATCCGGCCCGGGCTCTCGAAGAGCAGAGCGGTCTGGACGGCATGTTCTACGGCTGCAGCAGCAAGCGGATTGCCGACATCAAGGACGGCACCTCGCAGACGGTGATGATCGGCGAAAGCCGGACCGAGCCCGATTTCGTCAAGGATGGCCAGGGAATGGACTACTGGCAGTTCGGCTCGCCGCAGACCGGTGGCTGGGACTGCCGCCCCGGTGACCGTGGCGGAACGGAGTACTCCGAAGGCCTCGGCTCGATGTACGGCCGGATCAACTCCCGGATTACCGACCCGGCGGTCCAGGGCGTCATCATGGAGATCTCGTTCGGAAGCTGGCACGTGGGGGGTGCCCAGTTCGCGATGGCGGACGGCTCGGTCCGCTTCATCTCCGAGAACACCGACCAGACGCTCCTGCGGGGTCTGGGTTCGATCCAGGGCCGCGAGGTGATCGGCGACTTCTGATTCGCCGACGGTTCCAGTCTCTGCAGTGGCCCGGCGCCGAGTGGTGTCGGGCTGCTGATTTCTCTTTCAGGGTCCCGGCGACCGGCCGGCTCCGGCAACGGTCGATGCGCGACCAGTCCGCGTCGGCTGTGCCTGCATCTCCTGAGCCATTCATCGGAAAGTGACAGACGTGACAAGTCGAATCTGCTGCGCCCTGGCGGCGCTGGTACTGTTCAGCGGCTGTGAGACTCAGTCCCCCAACTACGCCGACCTCGGTCTGGTCGATGTCAGTGGAACCGTCAAGCTGGACGGACAGCCGGTCCCCAACGCCGTCGTTGTCTTCGAAGACGTCAGCGACGGGACAATGTCGTACGGCATGACCGACTCTTCCGGCACCTACTCGCTGATGTTCAACAGTGAGAAGTCCGGCATCATGCCGGGCGAGAAGAAGGTCCGTATCGGGACGACGATCAGGATCCTCGGTCTGAACACGACCGAAGGCGAAGGAGAGAGCGAAGGCGAAGGGGGCGAAGAAGGTGAGAGTGCCGCCGCCCCGACCGGTGAGGATGCCATTCCGGAAGCGTATCGCAAGGACACGAAGCTGATGGTGACGGTCGATTCGTCCACGTCGACAGTCAATTTCGACCTCGCGTCGGACGGATCGACGACCTCGGCCGAGTAGTCGCCGTGCGTGGCCTGCTCGCCCTGCCCATGCGACGGGGTGGCCCGGACAACTTGCTTGTCCGGGTCGCGCAGCGACAGGAGGACGTGTGAAAGCGTTCGCAGGCCGGAGTAGTTGCCTCGTGTGGCTGCGCCACCCCGGTTGACGAGCAACCGGGGCTACCCATTGAGAACGTGAATCCAGGGGTGCTGTCGCCGAAGGCGACGCACCTTCATCGGCCCGAAAACGTCGCATGGCTGGTGCGTCACGGGGTGATCGGCCGTTGCACATCACACATCATGGAACCTCCAAAGGACGTCTGCCGTGACGCACCCTACGTGGCTCCGTGTCTCTGTGTCTCCTATGAAAATCGACCGGGGTGGCACGTCCCAGAACGAAGCGGAGCGGAGTGATGGGCGTGGTTCGAAAGGCCTGAGGTTGCAGGGGTGACGCCGGTCTTCAGACCGGCGCGGCGCAGCCGCAGGAGGCACCACTCATTTGACGCACATGCTTGCCTTGAAGGGCAAGCATGCCACCCCGGTGCTCACTCACCGCGCTCACCTGATCTGTTTCCTCCGTGTCTCCGTGCCTCAGTGGTTCGATTTCTTCCTCCGCCGGAGGTTTCTCCCGGATCTTCCGCAAATTCTGAAATTCCGGAATTTCCCGCGTGGTACTCTCTGACGGATGTCGCCTTTGCCGGCGGCGGGCCTCAGGTTGCCTCGCCTCGAAACCACCGAAACCCGGATCAGGAGCCGCGCCATGTTTCCCCGCCGTCGATCGTCTCTGACGCTTGCTCTGCTCACCATTGCGTTCTCCACGGGAGTGATGGCCGGTCCGCTGCCTGCCGCCGATTCGGTCATCGATCAGGCGAATGCCCATCTCGAAGCGGCCCGGCTGGACGATGCGGCCGGCGTCCTGCAGGCACATCTCGAAGACAACGAGGACGATGCGCAGGCCCGGTTCCAGCTCGGTGCCGTCCAGTTCCTGCAGGCGATCGAACATCTGGCCCAGTCCCACTACCGCTACGGACTGCTGCAGGACGCCGCCCGACAGATCCCTCTGCTGCGAATTCCCGTCCCTCTCAACCCCAACCCCAAAAAGATCAGCTATCGCAAGGCGCGGCAGGTTCTCGAACGGTTCGTCGAAGACCTGGCGGTCGCGGAGGCGACCCTGGCCCGCGTCGATACCTCAGCCGACTGCAAGTTGCCAATGCACATCGGACGCATCCGCTTCGACATCGATGGCGACGGCAAGGGAAGTGACACCGAGACGCTGTGGCGGATGTACCGCGTCGTCAACGCGGGCGTCCGTCAGGTGGACGGAGAGCAGTTTCTCATCGTGTTCGACGCCGGCGACGTCCGCTGGCTGCAGGGCTACTGCCACTTGCTCTCGGCGATGGGAGACACGGCCCTGGCATATAACTGGAAGGAACTGTTTGACCGCTGCGCCCAACTGTTCTACCCGCGGCCGGTCACGCCCTATCCCTGGCTGGCCGAGGAGAAGCGAAGCGGAACCTGGGACATGCGGCAGATCAGCGACGTCATCGCCTTCATCCATCTGATCAACTTCCCGGTGAAGGAACCGGAGCGGATGGAGTCCGCCCTGCATCACCTGCGAGCGATGATCGGTCTGTCCCGCGAATCGTGGGAGCTGATTCAGGCGGAAACCGACGACGACCACGAATGGCTGCCCAATCCCAAGCAGACCGGTGTGATTCCCAGGGTTCGGGTCGAACAGACGATGATCGACTCCTGGCACGAGTTTCTGCTGGAAGCCGAAGCCATTCTGGCCGGCGAGAAGCTGATTCCCTACTGGCGCGGTCCGAAGGGAGACAACGCGATGCCGCGGGGCGTCAACCTGCACAAGGTCTTCACCGAACCACGCCGGTTCGACCTGGTGATGTGGATACAGGGAACCGATGCCGTCCCTTATCTCGAAGAAGGGGACATGACCGACGCGGCGACGTGGCGCCGGTTGCAGCAGGTCTTCCGGGGGCAGTTCATCGGGTTTGCGATCTGGTTTAACTGAAAGTGGGTGGTGGGCAGTGGGTAGGTGAAAGGCAAAGCCCACCGGCGGGGTGGCATGCTCGCCCGCAAAGGCGAGCATGCCCGTGTTCATCCCCACCAGGCCGCCGGCTCGGTCAGCGGTCTCGACATGTCCCTAAAACACGAACGTCCCGGGACGGGCAATCTCCGCGACCGGCTTGCGGCCACTCGGATTGAGGTCCATGTCCCTGTAGTTCTCCGGCAGACTGTCCGGATCGCCGGGATGGCCGGCCGCAATCATCACCTCCACCTCGAAGTCGTCCGGCACATTGAGGGCACTCTTCGCCGATCCCCGGTTGAAGCCGGCCATGCCGTGAGCGACCAGCCCCATCGCCGCCGCCTGCAGCAGCAGGTTCTGCATCGCCAGGCCGGTATCGAGCGTGTGGACCGGATTCGGTTTGCCGTTGCGTGAGAAGACCTTGCAGGAGAGTCCCACGATGAGAACGGCCGCCTGATCGCACCAGGCCTGATTCCCCTCAGTCAGCAGATCGAAGTACGTCTGCCAGTGTTCGCTGTCGCGCGTCGCGTAGAGGAATCGCCACTCCTGCTCGTTGTACGTCGACGGAGCCCAGCGGGCCGCCTCGAACAGCCGCATCAGTTCCGACTCGGCAAGCGGCTCGCCGTTCATTGCACGGGGCGACCATCGACGGAGAAACAGGTCTTCAATCGGGTGATCGGCCTGACGGTGCTCGAGCGGATCGGGAAGGTGCGCCATCAATGTCGTCCTGTCCTCGGGATGGAATGGTCTGGTCAATGCACAATCCGCATTGTACGGGGGAGAGCCCGGCGTCCATACCGGTCAGTTCCCCAGTACCCCGCCTGTGGCAGAACGGTGGTCGGAACCGCCGCCAATGCCGTATCATCCAGCCCTCAGCTTGCGACTGCCCATCACCGTCGCGCCGCCGACGCATATCATCGAGGAACACGCATGGGACTGCTGCGGATCACCGGTGGGACCGTCTACGACCCGGCCAACGAAATCGATGGCGAGGTCCGGGACATCTGGATCGAGAACGGCACGGTCATTGATGCCCCGACCGACCCCGATCGCCGACCGGACAAGACCGTCGACGCGACCGGCATGGTGGTAATGCCCGGCGGGGTCGACATGCACTGCCATATCGCCGGTCCCAAGGTGAACGCCGCCCGCAAGATGCGGCCCGAGGAGAAGCGCGTCTCCGAGCCGGTCCGCCGCGGGCCCTACACCCGCTCCGGCACCACCGGCAGCGTCCCCAGCACGTTCGCCACCGGCTACCTGTACGCGGGACTCGGCTACACCGCCGCGTTCGACGCGGCCGTTCCGCCACTGGCCGCCCGGCACGTTCACGAGGAACTGCACGACACCCCCATCATCGACAAGGGTTTCTACGTCCTGATGGGGAACAATCACTACGTGATGCACCAGGTGGCGAAGAATGAGCCGGATCGCCTCCGCGCCTACGTCGCCTGGCTGCTCGGGGCCGCCAAGGGGTACGCCGTCAAACTGGTCAACCCGGGTGGAGTGGAGGTCTGGAAGACAACCGGCGGAAACGCCCGCACGATCGACGACTCGGTCACGCACTTTGACGTTTCTCCCCGGCAGATCATCCGCGAAGTCGCCCGCACCGTCGACGAGCTCCGACTGCCGCACCGCACGCACATTCACTGCAACAACCTGGGGCTGCCCGGCAACTGGGTGACGACGAAACAGACGATGGAGTCCCTCGAAGGGCACCGGGGACACCTGACGCATATCCAGTTTCACAGCTACGGAGGCGATCCGGACGACCAGGATACGTTCCACTCGAAAGTCCCCGAGCTGGTCGAGTACGTCAACACGCACGAAAACCTGACCGTCGACGTCGGGCAGGTGATGTTCGGCGAGACGACCTCAATGACCGGCGACGGACCGCTCGGATACTTCCTGCACCAGATCTTCCACCGCAAGTGGTTCAGTGCCGACACCGAGATGGAAGCGGGCTGCGGCATCGTTCCCGTCGAGTACAAGAACAAGTCGCTCGTGCACTCCCTGCAGTGGGCGATCGGCCTGGAGTGGTACCTGCTCGCCGTCGACCCGTGGCGGATCGCCATGAGCACCGACCATCCCAACGGCGGGTCCTTTCTGGCGTACCCGGAGATCATCGCATTGCTGATGGACCGCGGCCGCCGGCAGGACGTGCTCGCCCAGGTCCCGGCCGAGGTGAAGGAACGCTGCACGCTGGCGGACATCACCCGCGAGTACACGCTGCGGGAAATCACGATCATCACGCGGGCGGCCCCGGCCCGTATGCTGGGGCTGACAAACAAGGGGCACCTTGGCCACGGCGCGGATGGCGACGTGACGATCTACCAGCCGGAGGACGATATCCAGCGGATGTTCGAACTGCCGCGGTACGTGATCCACGGCGGCGAGATCGTGGTGGACGACGGCCAGATCCAGCCGCACACCGACGGCCGGCTGCTGCACGTCGAGCCGAGCTACGATGAAGCCTGCCTGCCGGACATCCAGGAATGGTTCGAGAAGAACTACAGCATCCAGTTCCGGAACTACCCGGTGGACACGAGCTACCTGCATGAGCATGAGGTGGTGGAGACGGTTTAGGCGTTCAGTCGCGTGCCACGGCTCTGTGAGCCGTGCGTGCGGTGGTTTCCGCTCCCTCACGGTCGCGGCTCTGATTCGGTCGCGGCTCTGATTCGGTCGCGGCTCGTCGATTTTCGCTAACTCCTGACTCCTGACTCCTGTCCCCTGATTCCTCATGCACACCCTCTGCCTTAACGCCGGATCCTCCTCGATCAAGTTTGCCGTCTACGGCGGGCAGGGGGACGATCTCACCCGGCAGCTGCGGGGGGCGATCGACGGCATCGGACAGGAACATGGCCGGGCGTGGCTGAAAGATGCCGACGGACGGATGCTCGAAGACGCCAGCGGGGAGTTTCCCGATCACGCGGCCGGAATTCGTGTGCTGCTCGATCAGTTCCACGAACGGGTCCGCCACGTCGATGCGATCGGGCATCGGGTCGTACATGGGGGACGTGAGCTGACGCAGCCGACAGTCGTTGACGATCAAGTGCTCGAAGAACTCCGGGACGTCGCTCCATTCGCACCGCTCCACGTGCCGCATCAGATCGCCGTTATCGAGGCGGTCCGGCAGCAGTACCCGAACCTTCCTCAGGTCACCTGCTTCGACACGGCGTTTCATCGCCGGATGCCGGTCCTCGCCCGCCGGTTCCCCCTGCCGGACGAATACTGGCAGCGGGGGCTGGAGAAGTACGGCTTTCACGGTCTGTCGTACGAGTACATTACGCGTCGGCATCCGGAAGCAGTCGGCGGGCGATCAATCATCGCTCACCTGGGGAACGGAGCGAGCCTGGCGGCGGTGCGGGACGGCGAGCCGGTCGAGACGACGATGGGCTTCACGCCGACCGGCGGCATCGTGATGTCGACGCGGACCGGTGACATCGATCCGGGCGTGCTGCTGTATCTGATGCGGACGGAGAACCTCGCGGCCGACGACGTCGACCGGCTGGTGAACCGCAGTGCCGGGCTGCTGGGCGTCTCCGGGCTGAGCAGCGACATGCAGACGCTGCTCGAAGCGGAGGAGAACGCGTCGGCCCGACTGGCGGTGGAGCTGTTCTGCTATCACGCCCGCCGGCACATCGGGGCCCTGGCGGCGGTGCTGGGAGGACTGGACCAGATCGTGTTCACTGCGGGAATCGGCGAGCATGCCGCGGAGATCCGCCGGAGGATCTGCGTCGAGCTCGGCTGGCTGGGTGTCGAGTTCGATGAGGAGCGAAACGCCGGTCACGCTCCGATCATTACCCGGGACGGTTCGCGGTGCCGGGTGCATGTCATTCCGACGAACGAGGAATGGATGATCGCCCGGCACGTGGGCGAACTGGTGAGGCTCGAGGCGTGAGGCTCGAGGAATCGGGGCCCCTCGGTTGCCCGCCCATCGCGGCGTCGGCGCAGCCGGCAAGAGGGCAACACCGATTGGCCCCCATGCTCGCCTTGAAAGGCAAGCATGCCACCCGTCGTTGGGTGCCACTGGCGGCTTGCCCGCCAGTGCGAACGTCATTCGACTCGCATGCTCGCCTTCGAGGGCGAACATGCCACTCCGGTCATCCGCTCGCTCACGCTCGCGGCTCTGAGCACTCCACCTCTCCTGCAAGAACAGTCTCGGGTGGCCCTGTTGCTCTCATCGCACACGGGCCGATCCCGTCGCACAGCAGGCAGCCGGCGGTCGCTCGCCGCTACTGCGCTACCGGGACCGGGTGGTTCTTCATTGCCTCGGCGTGACCGTGCTTCACAAACGCGCTGACGACATCCGCATGGGCCTGAATCAGCCGGGCGACGAACGGATCGTCGGAGGTTTCGACAACACGAACGCCCTTCTCCGTCTCTTCCACCTGCATCGTCACCTTCGACGCATTGCTGAAGATCGCGTTGAACAGCGGATCACGACGGCGGATCGGACGGTTCTCGTCCACCCGGCGGTACATCGCGTGCACGTGCTCCCTGATCGCTTTCGCGACTTCGGGGTCGTCTGATTCGGTCAGCGTTTCGACGCCGTCGTCCAGCCGCTTGACGGTCCGGCGGACCTGCGTGTGATGCACCAGCAGGTAGTGGAACACGTTGTGGTCCCGTTCGAAGTCGACATCGGGACCGCGTCCCGCCTGCCGTCCGCGCCCACGACCACGTCCGGCTCCCGGTCCGGGACCGCGTCCCCGTCGCTGTGCCATGGTCCCGTCCTCCGCAGCGGCATCGGCACGGCCCGCTTTGCCGTGGCACTTGCCCCCCTCACACCCGCCGGCACACTTCCCACCGGCACATTGATCGCCCGCACATTGACCACCGGAACAGTCGCCGCTGCTCTCAGCGGGCCCGGTCTCCTTTGTGGTCTCCTTGTTGGCCGCCGCATCCTGTCGACAGAACTCGCACATCGGCGTGTTCGAGTCGGAATCGGGGGACGCATCGGTCGGAGCGGCAAGGAGCGCCGTCAACGCGAAGATGCCAACGATCGCGGCGCCACTGACGGCGAGAACCTGAGCGGGACGTTTCATGAGATGTGCGGAGCCTCCGGGGGATCGAGGGTGCAGGGGACCGTTGCCAGTGTTTCGTCAGACCTGATCAAGGCAATCGTCGTGCCGCTCCGCCCGCCGCATGCCCAGCCCCCACGTAACCCTTGCCCCAGGCGCGGGTAACGTCAACGGCACACAATGCGCCGTCCATGAAAACGGGAACTGTTACTCCCGCAACACGTTAATGCGTTAACCGGCACAGGGGTTAACACCGGGACGTGCGACCGCCGGAACGGGCGCGTGAGGAAAACCGCAAAACCTGCGACACCTCCCAGCAGGGTGCGGGGTTCAATGACCAGGAGAGGTTCGACGGAGGTCAGACGCTGCAGGCGTTGTCTCCGGACACGCCGGGCGATTCCACGGGAGAAGGTGATGATGCGATACGTCCATCGGTTCTGCTGGCTGGGGCTGATTGCGGGGCTCGTACTGCCGGACGTCGGCCAGGCCGCCGGCCTTCAGGGACGCGATCGCCGAAGTGCGTCCACCACGTCGGTCAGTGAGCAGGTCGACGCCCTGATTCTGGAAACCCTCGAGGCCGAGGGAACCGAGCCGGCACCGCTCACGTCGGACGAGGACTTCCTTCGCCGCGTCAGTCTGGACCTGGCCGGTCGCATCCCGACGCCGCGGGAAGTGACACTGTTCGGCCTCGATCCGAATCCGAACAAGCGGGCAGAACTGATCGACCGCCTGCTGGACTCGGACGAGTACGCATCGTTGTGGGCGGCGTACTGGGGCGAGGTCATCTTCACCCGGGCGACCGAGCAGCGATCCCGACTGGTCGAACGGCCATTCGATCAATGGATGCAGGAGCAACTGGCGTCGAACCGTCCGTGGGACGAGATCGCGACCGAATTGCTCACCGCGACCGGTAACGTCAACGAAGACGGGCGAACCGCTCTGATCTTCGCCCACACCGGTCAGCCGGCCGAAGTTGCCGCCGAGGTGTCACGGATCTTCCTGGGCATCCAGATGCAGTGCGCCAACTGCCACAATCACCCGACCGACTCGTGGACGCGGGAGCAGTTCCACCAGCTTGCCGCGTACTTCCCGCGGATTCAGGTGCGGCGTGATCCGAACGGTTCGATGCGGGACTTTGTGGTCTCGTCGTTCCAGGAGCGTCGCCGGCGCCAGCAGATTGATCCGGAACGGCTCATGCGGTTTGCGGATCGCAACCGGGACGGCCGCCTGTCGAAGGCCGAAGCGGAGCGGGGTCCGCTGGGGCAGCGGTTTGACCGGCTCCTCGGTCTGGGCGATTCGAACAAGGATGGGATGCTCTCGCTGGAAGAACTGAAGTCGATGCCGCAACCGGACAACAACCAGCCCGGACGCGGAGCGGCCGAATACTACATGCCCGATCTGGACAACCCGGCCGCTCAGGGAACGCTGATGCAGCCGGTCCTGTTCGTTGATGAATCGCGGGGGCCCCGCAACGGCGACGATCTCGAACGCCGGGAAGCCCTGGCCCGGTCGATCACCAGTCCGCGGAACGAATGGTTCGCCAAGGCGTTCGTCAACCGGATCTGGGCGGAGATGCTGGGTGAAGGCTTCTACATGCCGATCGACGACATCGGACCGGAACGGTTCGCCGAGTTCCCGGAAGTGCTCGATCTGCTGGCCCGCGAGTTCACCCGCAGCGGCTACGACATCAAGTGGCTGTTCCGCACGATTGCCAATACCGAGACCTACCAGCGGGAACTGCGTACCCGTAACTGGGCCGACGGTTCCCCCGCGTTTGCGTCCGCCTCGCCGACCCGCCTGCGGGCCGAACAGATCTACAACGCCCTGACCGACGTGCTGGGTGTCGATCAGATCGGCGGTCTGACGGCCGCGGGGCGGATTCCGCCGGGAACCCCGCCCTCGGCCCGGTCCCGCAAGGCATTCTCCGAGGTGTTCGGATTTGATCCGTCGACGCCGCAGGAGGACATCATCGGCAACGTGCCGCAGGCACTGTTCCTGATGAATTCCCCGGCACTCGAGAACGTCATCGATGCAGACCGGGACACGAAGCTGGGCCGCATCCTCCGCAAATACGACGACGACCGGGACGCGATCACCGAACTGTACCTGCTGGTTCTGGCCCGGGAGCCGTCGGACCGCGAACTGACGATCTGTCAGGAACACATCGCGGACGTCGGCAACCGTTCCGAAGCGTACGAAGACCTCATGTGGAGCCTGCTGAACTCCAGCGAGTTCATCACGAAGCGGTAAGCCCTGGCCTGCGCCCGTGTCGATTCAGCACAGTCGTTCAGCAGCACCACAATTCAGGAAGACAGGCATGTTCCATACTGTTCACGAAGATGTTCGCGTCGCACGTCGTTCGGTCTCCCGTCGCCGGTTCCTGCACACGGTCTCTGCCGGGGCAGCCCTGGCCGGCACCCTCAGTTTCCGCGACCTGATGAGCCTGCAGGCCGAAGAACTTCGCCGGCAGGGACGGTCAATGATCCTGCTCTGGATGGCCGGCGGACCGAGTCAGCTCGAAACGTTCGATCCCAAGCCGAACCACGAGAACGGCGGCGAGACGACGGCGATCCCCACTTCGGTGCCCGGCATTCAGATCGCCTCGGGCTGGGAGCAGACCGCGAAGGTGATGGATGACATCGCCCTGATCCGCTCGATGACCAACAAGGAGGGAAACCATCAGCGGGCAACGTATCAGATGCACACCGGCTATGTGCCGTCCGGAAGCGTCAAGCACCCCAGCTTTGCCGCCTGCGTGGCAAAGGAGATCGGCGATCCCGAAGCGGAACTCCCCTCGGTCGTGTCGATCGGCCCGACGATCGGAGCCGGCTTTCTCGGAGTCGATTACGAGCCGTTCGTCGTCAACACCCCCGGCTCGATGCCCCAGAACGTCGCCGCCAACGTGCAGGACAGGCGTCTCACGCGGCGGCTGGGGCTGATGAACCGGCTCGAAGAGGACTTTGCGGACCGGGGTGGTCGGACGGTGGTCGAGAATCACCGGCAGTTGTACGGCAAGGCGTCGAAGCTGGTGCTCAGTCCGCAGACGAAAACGTTCGACTTCTCGGATGAACCTCAGTCGCTGCAGGAGCAGTACGGCGACAGCCAGTTCGGTCGCGGCTGTCTGCTGGCCCGGCGGCTGGTCGAGGAAGGGGTCACGTTTGTCGAAGTCCGCTCGGGCGGTTGGGACACGCACCAGGATGTGTTCGAACAGACCGGCCGGCTTTCCAGCCAGGTCGACCCCGCAATGGCGACGCTCATCACCGATCTGAAGCAGCGAGGCATGCTCGAGAAGACCGTCGTCGTCTGGATGGGCGAGTTCGGTCGCACGCCCCGGGTCAACCCGCGCGGCGGCCGGGATCACTACCCCCGTGTCTTCTCGGTGGCGATGGCGGGCGGCGGAGTTCGTGGCGGCCAGGTGATCGGTTCGTCGACGGCCGACGGCACGGCCGTTGAAGACCGACCGGTGGCGGTGGGCGATCTGTTCGCTTCGATCTGCCAGTCACTGCAGGTCGATCCCCAGGCGGAGAACATCAGCCCGCTCGGTCGTCCGATGCGGATCGTCGACGAAGGAGAAGTGATCGACGAACTGTTTGCGTAATCGACGGGCGGCGAAAGCCCACCGGCTGCGTCCGGTGGGCCGCAATTTCAGTTACCCCGGCGAGCCCCGAGCGCCAGCTCGGGGGTACTGTGCGCGGATCACGGTTCTGACCCGGCAGCTCACGCTGCCAGCTCGCCTGTGTCGGTCGGTTCGACGCCGGCAGAGCCGTGGCACATCGTGGCGAAGCATCCATTCCCCTGGTCGGTCATCCGGCCGGGGGTTTTTCTGCGCGCGGCAAAAGCGTTATCTTCCATGCGTCGCAGGACAACTGCGATCCGTTTCTCGTCTCGACCATCCTGCAGCATTGCACAGAGGGACCGGCGATGGCATCCGCCGTGATCGCGTACGTCACTGCATCCAGCCGCGAAGAAGCACTCGCCATCGGTCGTGCGATCGTGAAGGAACGGCTGGCGGCCTGTGCGAACGTGCTGGACGGCATGACATCCGTCTATCACTGGCAGGGAGCGATCGAGGAATCGGGCGAAGCGGTGCTGATCCTCAAGACCCTCCCCGACCTTGCCGAGCCGCTGATCGAACGTGTGAAGGAACTGCACAGCTACGACTGCCCGTGCGTCATCGTCTGGCCGATCACCGCCGGCAATCCCGCCTACCTGCAGTGGATCGCGACCGAAGCCGGCCCGGGGCCGGACGTCGTCGTCTGAACGGACCGCTGGAGTTTCCGTCCCGCCACGACGGCCGGGGCGATCCCGCTGAAGAAAGGTTTCCATCGTGCAGGCACTTCCGACCGTCGACATCGCCGTGCTGGTCGTCTATGTCGCCGCTGTGGTCGCTTACGGGAGCTGGTTCGTCCGCAAGAGCGGCACGACGGACGAGTTCATGGCCGCCGGGCGATCGCTGCCCGGCTGGGCGGTGGGACTGTCGATCTTCGGGACGTACCTGAGCAGCAACACCTTTCTGGGCGTGCCGGGCAAGGCGTACGGCTCGAACTGGAATTCGTTCGTCTTCAGCCTGTCGCTGCCGATTGCCGCGATGATCGCGGTCCGCTGGTTCGTGCCCTTCTACCGCCATGGCGGGACGATCTCTGCCTACGAACACTTCGAGAAGCGGTTCGGTCTGTGGGCCCGCACGTACGCGGTCGTCTGCTACCTGCTGACGCAGATCGCCCGAACCGGGACGGTGCTGTTCGGCGTCTCGCTGGCGATGCAGCCGCTGCTCGGCTGGGACCTGCGGCTGATGATCATCGGGACTGGTATCGTCGTCACGATGTACACCCTGCTGGGGGGGATCGAGGCGGTCATCTGGACCGACGTGATGCAGAGCCTGGTGCTGATGGTCGGTGCCTTCATTGTGACCGGGCTGCTGCTGTTCGGAATGCCGGAAGGCCCGGCCCAGGTCATCGAGATCGCCCGCGAAGCGGAGAAGTTCAGTCTGGGAAGTTTCTCTGCGACGCTAACCGAGTCGACCTTCTGGGTGGTGCTGATCTATGGACTGTTCATCAACCTAAACAACTTCGGCATCGACCAGAGCTTCATCCAACGCTACCACACGGCGAAGAGTGACGGCGACGCGGCTCGCTCGGTCTGGCTGGGAGCGCTGCTGTACGTGCCGATCTCGCTGCTGTTCTTCTTCATCGGCAGCTGCCTGTTCGCCTACTACGAGGCCCATCCGGACCGGCTTGAACAGGTCCGGCTGCAGGTGGCCGAAGAACGCCTCGAAGCGGAAGGTGTCCCCGTCGACAGCACACGCGTGAAGGAAGTTGCGGCCGAGCTGACCCCGGCCGACATCGGCGACAAGGTGCTGCCGAACTTCATCGTCAGCAAGTTGCCCACCGGCATGGCGGGACTGCTGATCGCGGCGATTTTTGCGGCGGCGATGAGCAGCATCGACACGAGTCTGAACAGCTCGGCGACGATTCTGCTCTCGGACATCTACAAGCGGTATGTCAATCCAGACGTCGACGAGAAGGGTTCGATGCGGGTGCTGTATGCCGGCACGCTGCTGTGGGGAACGCTGGGCACGGGCGCGGCTCTGGCGATGATCGGCATCCGAAGTGTGCTCGATGCATGGTGGGAACTGCAGGGAATCTTTGCCGGCGCCCTCCTCGGACTGTTCCTGCTGGGCCTGATCGTCCGCAAAGCCGACAATGTCGCTGCAACGATTGCCGTCGTGCTGGGCGTCCTGTCGCTCGTCTGGCTCACGTTCTCGCCGCGACTGCCCGATGAGTATGGCTGGCTGCGAAACTCGCTGCACGCGAATCTGACGATCGTTGCCGGTACACTGTCAATCTTCCTGGTCGGCCTGATCGTCACTGCCTTCCGAAGAGAATCCCCATGAACGCGTCGTTGCCATTCAAAGGCGTCATCCCGCCCCTCATTACGCCGCTGGCGGACACCGATCAGCTCGACCGGGAAGGTCTGGAGCGACTGATCGAGCACGTGATTGCCGGCGGTGTCCACGGACTGTTCCTGCTGGGAACGTCGGGTGAGGCGCCGAGTCTGAGCCATCGGCTGCAGCGGGAACTCGTCGAGGTCGCCTGCCGGCAGATCGACGGCCGCGTTCCGGTTCTCGTTGGCATCACCGACACGTCGTTCATGGAGTCTGCATCGCTGGCCCGGTTTGCCGCCGACCAGGGTGCCGATGCTGCGGTCCTGGCCACGCCGCATTATTTCCCGATGAACCAGGACGACCTGCGGCGGTATCTTGCCGAGCTGGTCGAGCAGCTCCCGCTGCCGGTCATGCTCTACAACATGCCCAGCCACACGAAGGTGAGCTACGACGTCGAGACGGTCCGCCAGGCGATGGACCTGCCGCAGGTGATCGGCGTGAAGGACAGCTCCGGAGACATGCTGTACTTCAACCGACTGGTGCAGCTCTCCGAACAACGGGACGACTTCTCGATCCTCATCGGGCCCGAAGAACTGCTGGCCGAAGCAGTCCTGATGGGGGGCCACGGCGGGGTGTCGGGCGGAGCGAACCTCAATCCGCAGCTCTTCGTCGAGATCTATGAGGCAGCCGTCAGCGGCGACCTCTGCCTGATCCAGAAGCTGCATCATCGTGTGCTGCGGGCCTCGGAAGCGATCTACGGCGTCGGCCCCGCACCGACCGGCTACCTGACCGGCATCAAGTGCGCACTCGAACTGATGGGACTGTGCAGCGGCCGGCTCGCCGAACCGCTCTACGGCCTGGACGAGGCCAAGCGCGAAACGATCCGCCAGCACCTGGCCGACCTCGGACTGTTCGACCTTTCCGACGTGTCACTGTAGCGGCAACCTCCCGCCGCCGGCTTCAGTTCATTCGGAACGATCCTCATGACCGATCCGCAGCGGATGACGTGGGGTTTCTCGACGGCAGGACGGATTCTGTTCGGACCGGGAGCCGTCGGGCAGCTCGAACAGGTCGCAGAGCGTCTGCGGTCGGCACGGTCCCTCATCGTCACCGACCAGGCGATTGCGGCCGCGGGCCTCGTGGAGCGTGTCATCGCCCCCCTCGAAGCGGCAGGCGTCGCCGTCGATGTGTTTGACGGAGGCGAGCCGGAACCCTCCTTCGACGTCGCCCGCCGGTCCATCGAGTTTGCCCGAGACTGCGATCCGGACACGATCATCGGTCTGGGTGGCGGCAGCAACATGGATCTCGCCAAGGTGACGGCCGTCGGCGTCACGCATGGGGGCGACTTCCGCCAGTACGTCGATCACGACAACATCCCCGGACCGGTCCGACCGCTGATCTGCATCCCCACGACCGCCGGCACCGGGAGTGAGGTTTCGCACTCCGCCGTGCTGACCGACACGGACAACGACATCAAGGTCAGCACGCTCAGTGAGTACCTGCGGCCGCAGTACGCGATCGTCGATCCCGAGCTGACCAGAAGCTGTCCGAAGAAGCCGACGGCCGACGCCGGCATCGACGCTCTCACCCATGCCGTCGAAGCCTACCTGGCGACCCGCTACAACGAGCTGCCGATCCCGGCCGGAAGCTCTTTCCCGTACGAGGGGGCCCATCCACTCGGGCAGGCCCTGGCGGAGCAGGCGATCCGGCTGGTTGGCGAGCATCTCGTGCAGGTGGTCAACAATCTGGACGACATGGAGGCCCGGGAGGGGATGGCGCTGGCAGCAACGCTGGCCGGCATGGCGTTTTCCAACTGCGGCGTCGCGCTGGTGCACGGGATGGAGTACCCGCTGGGTGGGGCACTGCACTGCACGCATGGCGAGGGGAACGGCCTGCTGCTGCCGTACGTCATGCGGTTCAATCTGCCCAAGCGAACTGCGGAACTGGCCCGCATCGCGGCCCTGCTGGGCGAGGATGTCGCCGGCCTGAGTGAGAACGAGGCGGCGGAGCGTGCCATCGAAGCGGTGATGCGGCTGAACGAAGCGATCGGAATTCCGACGCGAATCCGTCAGCTGGGGGGCACGCGAGAGCAGTTGCCGGAGTTCGCCCGCAAGGCGTATGCGATCAAACGGCTGACGACACTGACGCCCCGTCAGCCGAGTGAGGCAGATATTCTGGCGATCTACGAAGAGGCATTCTGAGAGGAACCGCGCCGAACCGGCTGTTCAGCGCGGAACTCGGATGTGTCACTCAGCCTCGGGCGATTCGTCGTCCTGCTGCTTCCTGCGGCGACGCCGGGCGGCTCCCAGCAGTGCACCACCAATTCCCAGCAGAGCCAGGGACGAGGGTTCCGGAACGACGGGGGTACTGTCGCCGGTGGGACCGCCGGACGGGGTGCCGACGATCGTGATCCAGTCCCAGCCGCGACCGGACTTCGGCTTGAAGTACTTGTCGTACTGCTGAAATCGGATCTTCAGGCTCTCGAGAAGCAGGCCGTTGTCGTTTGCCAGATCTTCGAGATTGTTGACGGTGACGCTGTACCAGCCCTTCTGCCAGTCGTTGGACTCAGGCGTCCAGATGGGCACCCAGTAGTTGCCGTCATCGCTGATTGCCACACCGTCCGCATTGCTGTGCCCGGTAAACGGATTGAGCTCGCCCGTTTCGTAGGGGCTGTAGGACTGGTCCGTTCCGAACCCGTGAGCCTCTTCGTCGTAACTCGAGTAGGCGTAAGCCTTGTGGTTGAAGGTCAGGGTGATGTCCGTGTAGCCGCTCAGATCGATTCCCAGAGCGCTGAAGTCGAGATCGATCTCATTGAGAACGTCGTCGCTGAACGAGGTGGACTCCATCAGCAGCCCGCCGGAGTACAGCTCGATGTTGCCGTTGTTCTCCGACGAGTACGTGCTGAATGGCGTGATACTCTTGGGCTGGTTCATGTTGGCACCGTTGATGACTCCCATCCCGGTGAAATTATCCATGAACAGCATCGTCGGCGATGACGCGACAGCCTGCTGTCCGGAGACAGCGAGCGCCACGAGGCACAGCAGGGTAGCCGGCAGTCGAGACATTGATAACATCCAACCAAAAAGCAAAACGATCGCCACACTTCCAGAAAATCTGCCGGAAGCACTGAATTTGCAACGTACACATCAAGTTTGACCGTTGTCTAGCAATTACGGGAAAGATTTCCAAATTGACACCAGTTCTGCAAGCTGCGTAATCCGAACAGCTTGCCAGGACCATGTTTCAGGATGGACCGGGCAATCTGGCTCAGTCGCATCAAACAGAGGCGGGCACAGTTTGAGTGCGAAGAATCGGGTCGGTGCGGGTGCAATGCGTGATCTAGATTTGTCGGCGCGGCTTCTGCGAAGAATCGACAGTCGCCGATATGTCGACGCACGAAACCTTCACTCCGGTAGCTTCGAGCACAAATGCGCGACCTCTTCATCCAGTCCGATCCCCGGTTGCGTTCCGGTGATGGACGCGGCCCCGTCCCGCTCTCGTCCGCCGAGCGCGTCGATGACGAAACGACGACGCCCGGCAGCCACCTGAACTACCGCCTCCTGGTCATCAGCGGCGTCGCGCTCGTCGCCGCAATCCTGGGGATCGGTTTCGTCCACGACCATCAGGTGGAGCGAACCGCCGAAGCGCATCGCGCCCTCTACGACGCCTCCCGCGAGGAGGGTGACGACGTCGCGGCCCTCAGGCACCTCCGCCGCTACCTGGCGCTCGCACCTGAAGACGACGAGCTGCGTGACGAGGAGGGAATGCTTGTCCACTCCGTCGCCAACAACCCGAAGCAGAAACTGCGGGCGTTCCGTCTTCTCGAACAGACACTTCGAGAGAATCCTGAGCGACACGACCTGCGACGCGCTGTCGTGGAACTGCTGACCGAATTCGGTCTCGAGGCAGAGGCGGTCCGGCACCTGGAAGTTCTGTCGCAGGCCATGCCGGACGACCGTGCTCTTGCAGCACGGCTGGCCGCCGGCCTCGAACGAATCGGACGGTATGCCGATGCGGCCGACGCCTACCAGCGGTGTGTCGAACTGGCACCGCTCGACTATCCGTCGTATGAACCACTCGTCAATCTCTGGCAGTGGCGTCTGGACCGGGGGGACGACGCCGACGATCTGCTCAATCGCCTGGTGCAGCAGAACCCGCTCGATCACGAGCCGTATCTGTTGCGGGCCCGGCATCATGTCGGTCTGGGCAATGTCGATCTGGCTGCGGCCGACGTCCGCGCCGCCTACCGACTGGCACCGGAAGCCCGTGACGTTCTGGTCGCAGTCGGACGAATGATCAGCTCCGACGGTGCCGCGGCCGTTGTCACCGCCGGCTTTGACCTCCGCGACATCCGCCGCAAGATCGAGTCACTCGTCGACACGAACCCGAACGATCCGGAAGTGCCGGCCGTTCTCGCAGAGCTTGCCATCGTCTCGGGTGACCGGGATCGGGCGATCGAACTGCTTCAGGACGCACTCACCGCGTTTCCCGACAACGACGCGCTGCGCTGGCGATTCGCCAACGTCCTGGTCGGCACCGGGCGCATTGATGAAGCCCGCGCCGAGATCGCAAAGCTGGAAGAATCGTCGACGCACCCGGCGTACATCGACTTTCTCGAAGCGTCGATCAGCCGGGAAACAGGCGACTACCTCGAAGCGTGCCGCCAGTTCGAAAAAGTGCGCAAGGCTGGAGATGTCGACATCGACCTGCGGTTTCAGGCCCATATGATGCTCGCCGCCTGCTACCGGGCCTGTCGCCTCGACATTCGTGAGCTGGAAGTTCTGCGGGAGACCGTCAGTCTCCGCCCCTACTCACAGGAAGCCCGCCTGCAGCTGGCCCAGTCGCTGCGGCGACTGGGACGATACGACGAAGCACTGAACGAGTACCGACAGCTCCTCAGCTTTCCCGGCGTTCCGGTCGCGGTCGCCCGCTTCCTGATCGACCGCAACCTTCAGCTGCCTCCCTCCGCCCGGCAATGGACCGAAACCGAACGCATCCTCAATCTCGTCCCTCAGGACGACGAATCGCTACTCGATGTCGTCATGACCCGGGCCGAGATCCTCGCGGTGCAGGGCGAACTCGGAAAGACCCGCGAACTGTTCGATGACGCATTGCGGCGCGAGCCGGGTGAAGTACGTCTCTGGGTGGCTCTGGCTCAACTGGAAGTGCGGAGCGGAAACCGCGAACGTGCACTGGAAGTTCTCGAGGAAGCGACACGAACACTCGGCCCGCGACTCGAAATCAGCCTGGAACGAATCAACTTCTGGTCGACCAGTCCCGACGAAGACGCCGTCAGTCACATTCGCGAAGGCGAGAAACTGCTCGAGAAGTATCCGGCCGATCGGGACCGGATCGTTGCGGCCCTCGTCTCCGCTTACGCTCGAATCGGTGACGCGGAAGGCACGCAGAAATGGCTTTCCGAACTGGCCCGACTGCGTCCCTACGACTTCGGTGTGCGCCGGCAGCTGTTTCAGATCGCCCTCGAACTCGACGACATGCCAGCCGCCGAGGCACTCATTGCTGAGATGCGGGAGAACGAAGGGGATGCCGGCATCTACTGGCGGCTGGCTCAGGCTCAGCTCGATATCGCGCGTGCCGACAACGGCGAAGTCGAACGGCTCATCCGGGCCCGACGACTGGTCATGGAGGTCCGCGAGATCCAGCCGAACTCCCCCACCGCGGCTCTGCTGCTGGCGCGGCTCGACCAGCTTGCCGGCGATCGACGGGAAGCCGTCGACCACCTCATGGAGGCCGTGAACTTCGGCGCCCGGAACATCAGCGTTGTCGCCGAACTCGTCGCGGAGCTGACCCGGTACGGACGCTTTTCCGACGCCGAGGAGGTCCTGCGTCAGTTTGAAGAACAGCAGCAGCTGCCTCTGGTCCAGGCGTTCGGCGAACTCGCCCTGGATATCTCGATTCGCACAAAGAACTACGACCGTGCCCTGCGCGTTGCCCGAATGGCCGTGGATGGAAATCCGGACGACACCGAGAAGCGGCTCTGGCTGGCGCAGGTGCAGGCACTCGATGGTCAGCTCCAGGCCGCCGAGGCGACATTCCGTGATGCGTTGCGGCGTGACCCCGGCAATCCCGGTGCGTGGGTCGGGTTGATCGCCTTTCTCTCCCGGCAGGACCGGACCGACGAGTGCGCCGAACTGCTCGCTGAGATTCCGAATAACGTGGCGACCGGGCTTGTCCCGGTGACACTGGCACAATCGCATGAAGCCCTTGGCGATACCGAAGCGGCCGAACGCTACTACGTCCAGGCACTCGAACTCGATCCGGAACGGACCGACATCATCTGGAAGAACGTCGAGTTCTTCCTCCGCAACGGCGACCTGCAACGTGCCGAACAGCTGCTGACGGAACTGCTCGATCCGGAACGCGGCGTCCCGTCGACGCAGTTGATTCAGGTCCGTCGCCGGCTGGCTCCGCTTCTGGTACTGCGTGGCACGTATCCCGATTTCGAACGGGCCATGGAGCTGATCGACGCCAATCTCGCCGAGTCTCCCGACAGCCGCGAGGACCTGCTCGTCCGGGCCCGTCTTCTGCAGTCGCGTTCGTATCGCTCGGCCCGACTGGAAGCGATCCGGATTCTGGAACAGCTCGACGCTCAGCAGCCGCTCAGTAACGGTGACCTGTTCACACTGGCCCGCCTTTACGTCGCCAACGATCAGTGGGCGAACGCGCGGTACAGCCTCGTGGCCCTGCTCGCGCGGTCGAATCCGGATCCCCGATGGCTCCGGTTTGCCATCCGACAGCTGATCGAGCATGGCGAACTCGGAGGCAGCTGCAAGACCTATCTCGAACAGCTCGAAGCGCTCGCCCCCGACAGCTACGCCGCGATGGAACTCCGCTTCCGCCGCGACATCGCGTCCGGCGAAGTCTCTGTCGGCGTCTCGCGGATCGAGAAGTGGCTGAACCGGGACGAAAAGCCGGCCGAAGACCAGGTCCGGGCGGTCGCTCAACTGATGGGGTCGCAGGTCGAACTGCTGCGACGTCGCGGCGAAGGCGGAAAGGCCGAATTGCTCGCCCAGTCGGCTGAGGCACTGCTGCGGCAACTGGCCAAGCAGAATCCGCAGGACAAGGTTCTATTGGCACGATTCCTGATGCAGAACGGCTCGACCGACGAGGCACTGCGCTGGTGCGACGAAGCGGCAATGCAGGCCGACCCGGCCCTTGTCGCCCAGAACTGGGTCGATTTCCTGCGAAGTACGCGACTCGATGCCTCGCAGACCAAACGCGTCGTTGCCGGTCTGCAGGAACTGGCGCTCAAGCATCCGGAACGTGACGACCTGCTTCTGCAGCTTGCCAACGCCCGGCTGCTGGTCGCCGACTATGCCCGGGCAGAAAACCTGTATCGGGATGTCATCAGTCGCCATCCCGGATCGGTGCTGGCACTGAATGACCTGGCGCTTCTGATTGCCCTGCGGGATCGCAATCCCAACGAAGCCCTCGAACTGGTCAATCGGGCCCTTCAGACGGCCGGACCGCTCGGATACCTGCTGGACACCCGGGCGCAGGTCTACATCCGGCTCGGAAAGTTCGACCTCGCCATTCGCGATCTCAACCGCGCTATCGATGAAGATCCCACGGCCGACAAGTACTTTCACCTGGCAGAAGCAGAACTGGCTCGCGGCGCCCTCGATGCCGCACGCCGCAGCTTCCAGGAGGCCCTGCAGCTGAAACTGCACGTCCGCCTGCTGCACCCCCTCGAGAAGCCGATGTACGCGAAACTGACGGCGGCCCTTCGCTGAGATCGTCGTGGCTACGGCCCCGGCTGCCAGGCTGGTCGGCCGGCACCGTGTCCGACGAATGCCTCCAGCGGAACAATCTCGCGGAGGTCGCTGCCGTCCGGACGGATCACGTAGATCGATCCCTGAGAGTTCCGGCGAGGATTACCCACATGGATGAAGGCGATCCAGTCGTCATCCGGCGACCAGGCGGCGAGGGTGTTCAGACCGCCGAGTTTCGTCAGTTGCCGTTCGTTCTCGCCATTCGCGTCACAGACAAACAGCTCCTGCGCACCATCCACCTGACCGGTAAAGACAATCTGCCGACTGTCGGGGGACCATGCCGGATAAACGTTGCCTGACGGACGACGACTGACCAGCTGAACATCGCTGCCATCGGCATTCATCGTATACAGCCAGTATGTATTGCCGTTGCGGGTGGAGGTGAACGCAATCCGGCTGCCGTCCGGCGACCAGGCGGGGTCGGCATCGGCAGCGGAGTGGTTCGTCAGATTGACCAGGTCGCTGCCGTCCGCGTTGATGCGGTACAGCTCCCAGTTGTTCTCCTCATCGGTTCGGGTAAAGCAGAGCTGCGTCCCGTCCGGCGACCACGTCGGCGTGCGATCGTCGCCGGGAAAGTCCGTTAACTGTGTCACACCGGAACCGTCGGCACTCATGACGAACAGTTCCATGTTGCCGGGCCGGTCGGACACAAAGGCAATGCGGCTGCCGTCCGGAGACCATGCACATCCGGAATTCAACGCCGGAGACTGCGTGAGGTTTGTCAGACCGCCGGTGGGATCCAGGCGAAAGATCTCGACGTTCCCGATCCGGTTTGAGCCATACAGCAGTGGTCGGGAGGTGACCGCGGCCAGCCGGGAGGCAAGGTCATGTTCCGACAATGGATGCAGATGTTCGAGAAGCGCTACGTGATCGGGACTGATGAAGAACTCGATCGACCGCAGCTGCTGGATAATCAGCTTCAGGTGAACGGTCTTCGCCTCTTCCGGCAGGTCGAGAAACCAGAACTCCAGTGAGCCGACGTGCTTCGGTCCGACCGTCTTGATCGGGCGCCCCTGGTGATCCTCGGCCAGCAGGGACACCTGGTGGGAACCGCTATGGACAGTGCGGCTGAAGACGACGAAAGGCACGCTGCATTTGACGGTTGTTGTCGAGAGAGCGGGAGGCACACCGCCGCCATGTGAGTGATTGCCCCGGGTCTCAATGCTGAATGGTCTGCCAAAAACAGATCCGCTATAGCTCCCCCCGGAACCGGAACGATCCAGCCCCTGTACCACTGTGGTCCCGGGCCCGCCGATCCCTTCCAGAACAAGGGGAACTCCCTGGATGACCTCCGGCAGCGCCATCGTTGCGAACGTACTTGCGTCCGGGATCTCGAGGTCAGGCAACGGCCAGATCTCCTGTTCGGAGAACTGCGCGTCGTCCCGGCGGGCGAGCTGCATGGTCACCTTCCAGGCCGGCTCGCCTTGACTGAGCCGGCAGTCCCAGGCGTGTGCCTTATTGCCGAGCGGGTCACTCAGCTCGATGTTTTGCGCATACCACTCTGACGCTGGCTGGCCGTTCTGCTCAAAGTCCAGATCGAATTCAACCACCGGTTGAACAATCAGTCGGTTGTTACTGGTCCACTGGTTCGCACGCCCCGTCACGTTCTGCACGGTCACCTGCAGATCTCCAGCCTGTTTCGTGATCGGCAACGTCTCCGGTTGCCACGTCGGCGCCGGCGGAGTGACGTGAGGTACATCCAGCTCGGCAACCTGTTTGTGGTTGACGTCGTAGACCTTCAGGCGGAAGGAATCGCCGTCATGCCGGATCTGAGGCAATGAGGAGCGTGCGACGACGATTCCGCTTGAAAGTCCCGCTGCGGTACTCGTCGCCGAAATCAGCAGCGGACGGGGGCCGCCATACGAGCCCGATCCCGAATCGTGGACGTAATTCAGGCCGGCGTCGGTGTCTTCGAAGGTGTGTCCCTGGCCGTCGTCGGCAACCGAGTAGAGCCACCAGTCAAAGTCGAGGTATCGACCGGTCTCGGGATCCCGACGGGAAAACCAGACGATGACCTGATCGGACGCGGTCGTCATTCTGAACGGATGAGTCTCCGGTTCCTGCCAGGGAAGCCACGAGGGAGCGCGAATTGCTTTGGCAACGTCCAGGGAATGGCTGCTTCCGACGGTCACACCCTCAACCACCAGAATCGTGCCGTCCTCCATCGTGGCCTGCGCAATACCCCATGTCCGCTCTTCTTCGCCGGCGGGCATCAGCAACATGACGACGACCGGCAGTAGGAACAGCAGCCCCATCCCGGTTGCGATCACCACGACGAGAATCCACGGCGCGACCCGTCCGCTGCGGCGAGCCGGACGTTGCAGGTCGGAGTCGAGACGCGCAGCGGTCATCGGTCCACTCCCCGAGGAAGCGTGTTGCTGAAGGGTGATGGAAGGATTTGCAGACAGACTGTCATATCGCGGCAGAAGCCGCGACGCAACCAGATCTCCCCTCTGCAACGGTGCAGAGCACAGAGCGGATCAGTCCTTCTTCCCGGCGCCCGCCCCGCAGGGAATGCAGATGGCCGCGTTTGCAATCGTGCCGATCCGCCCGGCGAGCGAATTGACCGATCCCTTGCCGTCCGGGTGCAGGCGGTTGCTCAGAAAGATGACGAACAGTTCCTGCGGGGGATCGATCCACATCGCCGTCCCGGTGAACCCGCCATGTCCGAACGCCCGGTCGCTCATCAGGTCGCCCCGGTTGGACGAATACGGACTGTTGGCATCCCAGCCGAGTGCTCGCCAGCCGCGGGGAACCTTCACCGCCGTGGTCATCGTCTCAACCGTTTCCGGATCGAGCACGCGAACACCGGCATACTCGCCGCCGTTAATCATCATTTGTGCGTAGACCGCCAGGTCCTCTGCTGTGGAGAACAGCCCGGCATGGCCGGCCACGCCCCCCAGCCGATACGCCCGCGGGTCGTGCACCTCGCCCCGCATCCACTCTCCATCCCGCTTCTCGGTGACGGCTGCCCGTTGCCGCAGTTCCTCGGCCGGAAGGTATCCCGTCTCGCTCATCCCGAGCGGACCGAAGATGTGCTCCTGTGAATACTCGTGGACCGACTTGCCGGAGACCCGTTTGACCAGTTCGCCCAACGTGATGAAGCCGACATCGGAATAGATGAATCGTTCGCCCGGAGCAGCGATCGGCTTCGTGGCGAGCGTCTTTTCCATCGCGGTGACCGGATCGACTTCGTAATCACGGATCGAGTTGTCGGCGATCAGGCCTCCCTGGTGCGTGAGCAGATCATAGACGGTGATTTTTTCCTTGCCCTCGGCAGCGAACTCGGGGATGTAGGTCGCGACCGGCTCGTCCAGCGCCACTTTTCCCTGACCGACCAGGTGCATCACACTGGTCGCCGTGGCGATCGGCTTGGTGAGCGACGCCAGGTCGAAGACCGTGTCCTTCGTCATCGGAACCGCTTCGGGTTCGGACTGCCGCTCGCCGAACGCCTTGTGGTACACGATCCGCCCCTGATGACCGACCAGCACGACGCAGCCGGCCATCTGTCCTTCGCGAAGTCCCTCCTCCACCACAGCATCGATGTGAGCAAGCCGATCCGCACTCATGCCGACCTCGGCGGGCACTGCGGTTTCCAGCGGGGGTGGAGCGGCGGAGGCCAGGGATGCGGATGCAGCGAGGACGACGTAGAGCAAGGCGGAGCGGGGACCGGGCATGATATCTCTCAGGGATGCAGTTCGTTGCGGACGCGCCGATCGCAGGCGCTGCAACCGGCGTAGAGCCACCCGCATTGGAATCTCCCCGGCAGAGAACGTCCAGTCCGAGCGCGTGCCCGCAAAATGACACCGGGAGGTCGCCACACAGGTGACGCCTCCCGGCAGTGATTCGACGTGACCACAGCAACTCCGGGATCACCGGACCAGAAGGCCGCAGGTCCGGCACACCAGAACATCATCAGATGCGTGCCGTGATCGTGGCCGCGGACGATCCCTTCAGACCGTCACTTTCCCTTGATGTCGAAGTCGAACGACTTGCCCCCTTCAGGGACATCTGCGCCCAACGGCGTCTGGCCCGGATCCTGGTAGACGGGTGGCAGGACGTTCTCGGCCCCGGCATCGGCGGCCATTTCATCGGGGCCGAGCGGCGTCCCATCCGGTTTGAGAATCTGTGACACGAGAACCCGGTACTTGCCGGCCGGAATTCCCGTCTCATCCGGTGAGACGGCCAGCGTGAACTGCCCGGATGCATCGGTCGTGCCGCTGGCAGCCACCTGATCCGGCCCGGCTCCGTCCGTGGGGACGAACGTCACCGAGACGCCGGCCGATGGTTCGCCGTCCACCTTGATCGTTCCGGTGACCGGCTGGAGGACGAGTTCCGGTTTGTCACTGCTGCCACCGCCACAGCCGGCCGACAGAAACAGAGCAAGCAGCCCAAGAACACTTCGGATGCGCATCGAAGACTCCGCACGTCAATGAGATCACACGCGGGCACCTGCCGCGCAGCGGCCCGCACCTTGCACCTGAACGGATCCGATCAACTGCCGGATCGAACGAAAAGGAGGCCGCGCGTCGGCATACCGATGCGCGCGGCCGAAGCGGGGAACGATCCTCAGAACTCGCCGAGCGGCTGACCGTCCTTGATGTAGGCCAGACGGTTCCGCGTGGTCGCGTCGATATTCTCGCTCAGGAAACGGACCGCCCCGTCGCCAAGCAGAATGTGCGCGCCACCGGTGTGGAGGCTGCCGACGGTCGACCAGTCGCCCAGACGTCCCACGACGACCGGCGTCCGTTCAAATGGCGGCGAGTCCCAGCTGCAGCAAAGCCAGAAGTTGATGCCGCGGGAGTACGTCAGATCCACGCCGTGCCCGACCCATTTCGCAAAGCCCCAGGTCTGGGCGACGCCGTTCCAGGTCGTCCGGGTGGTCTCGGCAACGAGCACGCTGTTACTCGAGCCGTCCTTGAGGTCCCGGATCTGCGAGCAGGCGTCGTGGCCAAACGCACGACGGGTCGAGTGGCTTTCGCGCAGCCAGTTGTTGCAGCTGGAGGAGGTGCGTCGAATGCTGAAGTCGTAGTTTGTGTGGGCTCCCAGAAGCGACGTATTTCCCGAAGAGATCGAATAGTACGCGCTGCTCGAACTCGTGTACTGTTCGGGACCGTCGTCCGACGGACACAACAGGGCCGTCAGGACCGTGGACACGACAACGTCGTTGGCATTGCCCGGCTGACCGGGAGCCGGACCGACAAAGTTGCCGGCACTGTAGCGGTCAGCCGTGCTGGCGGCGAGATTGAAGTCGAACTGGTTGTAGAGAGGCGCCTGATCGATAAACGGCAGCAGCAGCAACCAGCCGCGATGATTCAACGTGATGCGATCGCCGATGGCGGCACTTCCGCCCGTGCACTGCGCACTGTGCGAAACCGAGTACGGAAACATGCCGTGCGCATCGTGATAGTTGTGCAGCGCCAGCCCGATCTGCTTCAAGTTGTTCTTGCATTGAGACCGTCGGGCGGCCTCGCGTGCCTGTTGCACCGCAGGCAGCAGCAGTGCGATGAGAATCGCGATGATCGCGATCACCACCAGAAGCTCAATGAGAGTGAATCCTCCACGACGTGACTTCAACATGAACATGCGACAGGCTCCGTTGACCAGAAAGACCTTGCTTCGGACAAGACGAACGCCAACGTCCGAAGCAGATAGATGTATGGTCGATACGGCCCGCACAGTGACAGGTTCCGCGGCCCGCATCCTGAGACAACGATCTGAGGCTAACACCACGAATCAAAAAACTCCACGCTGTTCCAGCGAAACTTCGCGGAATTGGAGTAGTTACCGCTGTGTGCTTACATTGGCATTGAACCCGCGCCGAAAACTTCTCAACCAACCCCCCGGGGATTCCGCCGTGCGACTTGCCACCGTCCTGACGCCTGTGACCGATTCGAATCTGCAACTGGCAGCCCAGTGTGGCGTGACCGATCTGGTGACCCGCTATCCGGAAAGCCCCGAAGACCTCGTTCGCGCACAGCGGCATGCCGAACGGTTCGGGCTGAATGTCTCGGTCGTCGAAGGATACCTGCCGATCGAACGACTCAAGCTGGGCGACGACGACGGCAGCGAACTGCAGGCCATGAAGGACCTGCTTGTTCAGATGAGCGACGCCGGTATCCGACTGCTCTGCTACAACTTCATGTCGGGGACCGACTGGGTGCGAACCGCGACGGATGTTCCCGCGCGCGGCGGTTCGACGGTGACCGCATTCCGGCTGCAGGACGTCGACCGGGCACAGTCACTCAACGCATCCGGCCCGATCTCCGGCGACACTGTCACGTCCGAACAACTGTGGCAGCATCTCGATCGGTTCCTGAACGAACTGCTGCCGGTGGGCGAGAAAGCCGGCGTGACGCTCGCGATGCATCCCGACGATCCCCCGTTGCCGGAACTGCTGGGACGCGGACGGATCATGTGCTCACTCGAGGGATTTGAACGGCTCGTTCGCGACTGGCAGAGTCCGGCGAACGGGGTCTGCTTCTGCCAGGGGACATTCGCGGCGATGGGCGTCGACATCCCGGACGCGATCCGTCGCCTGGGGCCGCACATCGTTTACGTTCATTGTCGCGACACCGCCGGCACAGCCACCGACTTTGTCGAGACGTTTCACGACGACGGTCCGACCGACATGGTGGCCGCGATGCGGGCCTACCGCGAGGTGGGATTCGAGGGACCGCTCCGTCCGGACCACGTTCCGATGTTTGCCGGAGAGGAAGGAGAACCGGGATACACGATGCTCGGGCGACTGTTTGCGTACGGGTACCTGCGGGGACTGATGCAGGCGACGGAATCCGATGCCGGTGCGCTGCGGGCAAGCGGCCGGTTGGATAGGATCGGAAACGACTGATCCGTGTCCTCGCCACGGTCCTCTCCTCTCCGCATGATTGCGCCGCCATGACGAACGCTCCATCGACGCCGACTCCCACAGATCACGGCCAGCTTCCCGACTGGCGACGCGAGGATCTGCCCGAACCGCTCCCGTTCTCCTTCGGCAATGCGTTGAGGACCATCGGCCCCGGAGCCATTCTGCTGGTCGGATCGATCGGCGGGGGCGAGTGGATCGTCGGTCCGATGATGACCGTCGAGTACGGCACCGGCATTCTGTGGATCGCGACCCTGGGCATCGCGTTGCAGGCGATCTTCAACCTCGAGGCGGTCCGCTACACGCTCTACACCGGCGAACCGATCCTGACCGGTGTCATGCGGCTGAACCCCGGCGCGCGACTCTGGGCACCGTTCTACATCTTCATCGGTGTCGCGCAGCTGGCGACGCCGGCTGTTGCGGCCGGCTGCGCCACGGTCCTCTTCGGGGCCTTCGCCGGTCGTATGCCGGTCGAGTCCGATCAGCCCGTCCTGAGCGGTATCGGCGTCGTCGTCATTCTCGTGGCAGCAGGGTTACTGGTCAGCGGTCGTTCGATCGAACGGCTTCTCGAACGGGTCTCGTGGGGAATGATCCTGTTCATCTTCTCCTTCCTCATCCTCGCCAACGTGCTGTGCGTTCCGTGGGAGACCTGGCAACGGACGATGACCGGTTTCGTCGTCGTGCAGCCGCTCCCCGACAACATCAACCTCGTGATGCTCGGTCTGTTTGCGGCGACGGCTGGCTCGGGCGGACTGGGCAACCTGGCGATCTCGAACTGGTTCCGCGACAAGGGATTCGCCATGGGGGCGCACGTCGGCGGCATTGGCGGAGCCCTCGCGCACGACCATCAGGAACTGAAGTCGGTCGGAGCGGTCTTCCCCATGACCGACGACAACCACCGTCGCTGGAAGACCTGGTGGAGCTACGCCCGCATCGACCAGCAGGTGCTGTGGGGAGTCGGCTGCCTGGTGGGGATGTTTCTGAACGTCAATCTCGCGGTCTCAATCGTCCCGCCGGGGACGGAGCTGTCGGGCATCTCGGCAGGGGCGTTTCAGGCGGACTACCTCGGCCGGCAGTTCGGCCAGTGGCTGTGGCTGCTCACTCTGCTGAACGGGTTCTGGATCCTGTTCTCGACCCATATGGGGAATACCGACATCCTCGTGCGTACGTCCGCCGACATCCTGTGGGCCGCCTCACCGAAGATGCAGCGGCACTCGGCGAGCACACTCTACGCAGCGCTGCTGGGCGGACTGACGGTCTGGGCGCTCATCGCGATTCACCTGGGGAATGCGCTGCAGCTGTTTCAGGTGCTGGGAATCGTCGCCAGCCCGATCATGGCGATTGCCGCCGTCCAGATCCTGCGGGTCAACACCCGCTTTCTGCCGCCGGAACTCCGTCCGCCAATGTGGCGTCGCGTTGCCCTGCTCGGTTCGGTCGTGGTGTACGGCGGGATCTCGGTGGCCCTGATCCGCAACCTGATGTCCGGTTAGGTGACGATGGCTTCGATGCGGCTGGTCATCGAGCCCGGAGTCCGCGACCGCCGATCTGTGCGCCCCTCTGCACCGCAATCATTTCCTGAAGGCCTCGGCATGAGTGACGAACGTCGGACGCAGCTTCAGCGCCGCTGCGGAAGTCGGCTGAGAAAGGCGTTTCGCGGACTCCTCAAGACGCACGAGCCTGGAACTATCGACGTCGTGATGTTCTGGCCGCCCGATCACGACGCGATCCACTTCCTTGCGTCGGTGGACCGGAAGGAGACGTCCTGGGACTTCGACATTCCCACAAAGCAATGGACCGTCGCCGGCGATCCGGACGACCGGTGGCCGTCCGACCTGCTCATGGATGTCCGCCACCTGTTCCGCAGCGTGTGGAAGGATGTCGCAGCGTCTTCGAACGACACGCGGGCGTACCTGCGTCTGCACGAAGACGACACCGGCATCGATCTGAAGAACGGCCGGCAGGTCGCTGACCGGGACCGCCCAGACCATATCGAGCCGGACCGCATCCCGTTCACACGGACAGGGGAATCCACTCGCAACCGCAGCCGCGACGGCGAGAGATTTCGCCTCGGCGATACGCTGGCGCAGGTGCAGCGGGCCTGTGGCGTCGACGCGCCGCCGGATGAGAAGCGGCGGGGTGTCACTCAGTACTACTGGCCGGATCGCGGCATGCGGATCGAATTCGAGAAGGACCGGGTCGCACTCGTCGTCTACTTCGCGCCCTTCGCGCAGAAGATCGGCGGCGCCTGGATCGGTGCCCATGCGTGGGAAATTCACGATCGACTCGGTCCCGCCAACCGGGAATTCATGACATCCCGCGGGCGGATCTGGCACTACGACGTCGACGGAACGCTGGTTGTCAGCTTCGACCGGAAGGACCGGGTCAGCTCCATCGGACGGTAGCCTCATTTGAACACACGCTGCGAAACGAATTCTTCCGACACTGTCGACAACCCGTACCTCTCGCACTCCTCACTCTGGACGCTCGCATGAACTGCTGGATCGAACATCTCGGAACGCGTCACGAACTGACTCCGGTCGACGCCGAGGCGGGACGTGGCAGCCTGTGGCTGGTGGCGGTCTCTTCCTGTGAGAAGTACCGAATCGCTCTGCAGGGAGTTCCGCTGAGTGAAGATGCCGATCCGTCCGCGCTGACGCCCGAAGCGATCGCGCCCACAGCCGGCTTTGCCGAATCACACGTGATGCGGGACGGAGTCGAGTGGACCATCAGCGGCATCGATGGCCTCGAGCTGAAGTCGGATTCTGCATCGGTCGACTGCAGCGGCGAGTTCCGTCTCAAGCGATGGGTGACGCCGGATGTCGATCATCTGTCACGGGAGGAGCAGATCCGCATCCTCAAGGAGTCCTGGAAGTCCGGGCCGGAATACGAGTATGCGCGAGCAACGTTCGCGATCCGGACCGACTGGCGCAAACAATCGACAACAGAGTGACCACAGACCGTCCGGCTACAGGTGCGTCCCGCAGTACTTGCAGAACGCGGCATCCGAATCGTGGCCTTCCGCCATGCAGCCGGGGCAGACCTGCGTGGAGAGTTTCTTCGCACCGACGTGCGTCAGTTCGGCCGTCACGATCCCGGTCGGCACGATGATCAGGCAGTAGCCGAGCATCATCATGCCTGCGGCCAGTGCCTTGCCGGCCGGCGTCGAAGGCGAAACGTCTCCGTAGCCGACGGTCGTCATGGTCACGATCGCCCAGTACATGCTTTCGGGGATCGAGTCGAAGCCGGTGACGACCGGCCTGCCGTCGGCATCGACCTTGCCGCCTTCGATCAGGTGCATTGCAGAACCGACAATGACGACCGCGATCAACACAACAGAGAGGAAGACGGCAATCTTGGCGCGGGCGGCCCAGATCGCCTGCCGCAGGGCTTCTGCCTCGGAGAGCATGTGGGCCAGCTTGAAGATCCGGAATGCCCGCAACAGCCGCAGCGCCCGGATCGTCGCCAGCCGCTGTGTGCCCGCTCGCCCGGCCACATAGGGGATGGCGGTCAGATACGTCGGCAGAATCGCCAGCAGATCGACAATGCCGTAGAAGCTGAACACGTACCGCAGTGGCCTGGGAACGCAGATCAGCCTCACGACGTACTCGACGGTGAAGAGGATCGTGAAGAACCATTCGGCGGCGAAGAGCAGTCCGCCGTGTGCGCTGCGGATCGAGCGGACGCTCTCGAGCATCACCACGGCGACGCTGAGGAGAATCGCCACCAGCAGCGCGACATCAAACAGTTTGCCGGCACGCGTGTCCGCTTCGAAGATGATCTCGTAGAGGTGTTCGCGCCAGTTCTGAGGTTCGCGACGTTGCGGCCTTGGAGCGAGTCGGGACATCGGGCAAGGTCGTCTTTGAGTCAACAGGGCAGGAACCGCGACGGTACGACGGAGCCGGAATGTTACCCGGTCGTCGTTGTTCCCGCGAGAACGTTCCGCCGTGGGGTGGTCCCGCATCGGTTGCAACACGGCCTTGCAGCGGTAACCCTGTCATGCGGAGTGGATGGTCCTGCACCACTCACTGGAATTGTGCCCCGTTGACCGCCGGCCGGCTCTGCCGGTCGCCCCGCCGTGGAGAACTGCCGTGCCGAGACTGCTCCGAATGCTTCTGCTGGTTGTCTGCATTCTGTCCGGCTCGCTGGCACACGCGGAGCCTCTGCGGATCGGGACGTTCGCCGTCGACGCCTCGCCTCCGGTCGGCAGTCCGCTCGCCTACGACCCGACGGCGGGCGTGCAGCTGCCGCTGAGCTGTCGCGGCATCGTCATCACCGGAGCGGGCGAACCGATCGTCCTGTGTGCGGTCGACTGGATCGGCATCAGCAACGGCGGAAACCGGGTGTTTCGCGAACGGCTGGCCGAGGCGGCCGGAACGACAGCTGAACGCGTCGCCGTCCACACACTCCACCAACACGATGCGCCGCGGTGCGACTTCAGCGCCGAAGATCTGCTGAGGGAATGCGGTCTCGAAGGCGCGGGGTTCAATCCGGCCCATGCCCGCGACGTGATTCACCGTGCCGGCCTGGCGGTTGCCGATGCCATCGAGCAGGCCCGGCCCGTCACGCACATCGGACTGGGCGAAGGAACTGTCGAGAAGGTCGCGTCCAACCGCCGCATTCTCGGGCCGGACGGCAAGGTGCAGTACACGCGGTACACGGCGACGGCCAATCCGAAGATCCGGGCGTTCCCGGCCGGGACAATCGATCCGAAGCTGAAGCTGATCAGCTTCTGGAACGGGGAGACACCGCTGGTGGCGGTCACCTGGTACGCGACGCATCCGCAGAGCTACTACAGGACCGGCCTGGCCAATCCGGACTTTCCGGGGATGGCCCGCAATGCACGTCAGAATGAAACCGGTGTGATGCACGTTCACTTCAACGGCGCGGGCGGCAACATCGGAGCAGGCAAGTGGAACGACGGCTCGCCGTCGAATCGCCAGGTCCTCGCCGACCGCGTCGCCGCCGGCATGAAGGCCGCGTGGGAGAACACTCGCCGGGTGCCCGTCACCGCTGAAGACGTCGCCTGGGCCGTCCAGCCGGTCGTTCTTCCCGTCGCCGATCACCTGGACGAAGCCGAGCTGCTGGCGATCGTCGAAGATTCGGATGCGGACAATGCGACGCGGTACTACGCGGCCAAGAACCTGTCGTGGCTGCGGCGGTGCGTGGCGGGAGACACGATTGATATCGGCTGTCTGACGCTGGGGCCGGCGCGCGTGCTGCACATGCCGGGCGAACTGTTCGTCGAATACCAGCTCGCTGCCCAGCAGGTGCGTCCAGACCTGTTTGTCGCGATGGCGGCGTACGGCGACTACGCGCCGGGGTACATCGGAACGGAAGTGGCGTACGGGCAGGGCGGCTACGAGACGAGCGCCCGCGCATCGCGCGTTTCACCTGCCGTTGAGAAGACGCTGATGGATGCTGTCCGTTCGCTGCTGAAGGACTGACGCGAAACGGTCTAACTGCCGTCTTCAGCGCGTCGAAGCGCCTGATCAAAACGCTGCTGCATCTGTTCCGGCGTGAGGTTCTCGATCCGTGTCGACAGCGTCCAGATGTGGCCGAAGGGATCGGTCAAAGTTCCCGACCGGTCCCCGAAAAATTCGTCAACGATCGGCTTGAGGAGCGTCGCCCCCTCCCGCTCCGCCTGGGCACAACGGGCGTCGACGTCGTCGACGTAGAGCACGATCGCGACCGGCGAGCCACCCAGCGACTGCGGGCCGAGATACCCCATGTCGGGCACCTCATCGGCCAGCATGATCGGGGCCTTGTCGATCCGGAGCTCGGCGTGGCCGATCGTGCCGTCGGGAAGCGTCAACCGCATGATCTCGCGGGCGCCGAACGCACGAACATAGAAGTCGATGGCAGCAGCGCATCCCCGCACGACAAGGTACGGAGTTGCAGATTCGTAGCCATCCGGAACAGGTTTGACGGGCATGAGGCGTTCTCGCGGCGCACGGACCGAACCGGCCCCTGTGGGCTCTGACCCGTCACGTTCAAGTCTATAGGCGCCACGAGGGGACTTTCCACAACTTGCTGGTGCAAATTCCCTCGACGTGGCAGCTTGAGCGGCACCGCGCAAGCGCGGTAGTGTAGGTCGTCCCTGTCTCTCCCCCTGTCATGCAGAAGGTCACGACGATGCGCGCGCTCCTGCTTTCGGCCGGTCTCTGCTTCCTGCTCATTCCCGGAACCCTCCCCGCTCAGAAGACCGTCCCCGACTTTGTGGACGAGAACATGGTCACCCACGGACCGATCCTGGGCCGGCTCAGTGACGACGGCGTCGGCGTCTGGGCCCGGACGCTCCGCCCCGGTCAGTTCACCGTTCTCTACGGGACCGACGAGGACCGGCTCGATCAGGTCGCCGAACCGGCCACCACCTCCCTCGACCACGACAACACCGGCTGGATTCATCTCACGGGACTCGAACCGAACACCCGCTACTGGTACGAGTTGAAGATTCCCGAAAGCCACGGACGGACCGGTCGCCGCGGCTCCTTCCGCACGCTTCCCCGGGCCGACCAGTTTCAGCACCCGGAGCTGAATCCCCGAGGTCTGTTCAACTTCTCCTTCGAGTTCGCCTGCGGGAACAATCAGAATCCGCGGCACAGCGTCGGGCCGGCCCTGCCGACGTTCGGTACGATGCTGCGTGAAATCAAGGACGACATTCACTTTGCGATCCTCAACGGCGACTGGCTCTACGAGGTTCGCCGCGAGTATTCGCCGCAGCAATGGGCGGCCCACCAGGGAATTGCCGAGGAGGAGATGCCGGAGGTTCTCGGGATCGCACCGACGCTGACCGGCGTCTGGGAGAATTACAAGTTCTTTCTCGACCAGGGGGACAACCTGAGGAAGTGGCACGCGGAAGTTCCCAGCTTCTTCACCTACGACGACCACGAGTGTCTCAATGACATCTGGGGGGCCGGTTCACCCGGTCTGAGGGACCGGCGGGCGGTCTTTCGCGATATCGGCGTTCGGGCCTGGTACGACTACCTGGCCTGGGCGAATCCGGTTCCGTCCGAGAGTGAGATCCACTTCGGCCGCGGACAGTTCACCGAAGGCAGCGACGTGCTGGTCGACGAGTCGGCGGACTTCACGAAGCTGAAGCTCTCTGACCACAACAACCTGCATGTCCACTGGGGAACGCGCACCGCCGGCGTCAACGACAACGCCCTGGACGACATCGATGACGGTGTGCCGAACGCCGGCGTCTACCGCATCGAGGAAGTCCTCGGCCCGCACCGGCTGAAGATCTGGCCGGCGGCGAAGGCGGATGGAACCGCCAGCTACTCGATCGGCAAACGCTCGTACTTCAAAATGTCGATCAGCAACTGCGATTTCTTTCTGCTGGATACCCGCGGGCAGCGGCAGATGCACGACACGTCCGATCCGTTCAAAGAGATTTCGATGCTGGGCGAAGTCCAGCGGGACTGGCTGATCGAAGGCGTGAAAAACTCCGAGGCCGATTTCATCTTCGTCGTCTCTTCGGTCAACTTCATGGTACCGCACGTCGGCGGCGGTGCCGTGCGGACGGACAACAAGGACGACGCCTGGACGGTCTTCTATCACGAACGGGAGATGCTGATCGACACGTTCGATGAACTGGACCGGCCGGTGTTCGTGCTGACCGGCGATCTGCACAACAGCTTCGCGATCCAGATCACCGACAACGTCTACGAGTTTGCCTCCGGCCCACACAACTCGAACAACCACTGGGCGAGTGATGAAGGGGGCCGTCCTGCGAACGGCCCGTTCAAGTACGGCCCACGGGAGTGTGACATCATCTGGTCGACGTACTTCCGATCTGATGTGCCGCGGACCGAGCTGCTGCATCCCGGTTACTGCGTCGTGCAGGTGAACAATGTGTTCAACAACGCGCAGGTGTTCGGCAAGGCGGAGCAGCCGGACGAAGACCGCTGGGTGGCGTATCCCCGTCCGCAGGTGATCTTCCAGTACTACGACGGCCGGACCGGCAAGCTGCGGTTCGCGTACGCGGTGAGGAGCGAGGGGGGAGGAGACAGGAATTAGGAATCAGTAGATAGGCAGGCGAGCCCGGAGCGTGAGCTCCGGCAGCGTCGTGCTGGCGCATTCGGAGCCGCGAACGTGAGGGGAAACTCAGGCCACCACGGAGTCACAGAGACACGGAGAAGCTCCGGGTGGCACGCCTGGAACGAAGCGCAGCGGAGTGACGGGCGTGGCGAACAAGGCGTGAGGCTCGAGACGCGACGCTTGAGCATGGGCCGGCCGGGGGGCATCCTTGCCGGTCAAGGCACGCATGTGCGTCCAACGTGTCTCGGCCTCTTGCCGGCTGCGCCGGCCGCGGTTGACGAGCAACCGCGGGTACCCAGTCAGGTTTCAGGTTGGCCAGCCCGGAGTGTGAGCTGCGGCGGCGCCATGCTGGCGCATTCGGAGCCGCGACCGTGAGGGAGCGGAATCAGGCCACCACGGAGTTGTCATGACGTGGCGTCGCCCCGGAGGATGGAAACAGGGGCGATCCGGGTGGCATGCTTGCCCTTGAAGGCAAGCATGTCCGTGTGTGC
>ENA-ORCW01000200-ORCW01000200.1-marine-metagenome-genome-assembly--contig:-NODE-200-length-61865-cov-3.485628_pt1 | contig 61865 bp, 55 predicted proteins | sample MGYA00237784_ERZ508517 | MGnify/ENA primary metagenome ERZ508517 (study PRJEB26187, sample SAMN06268979) | marine metagenome | isolation source: Tt ae E1 feedstock associated aerobic enrichment on...
GGCAACTGGGCCACCCATAAGACACCTTCGGATCTCGAAATCCCCACCATGCCGACATTGCACCCTGCCTATCTTTTGCGGAATCCGGCACACAAGCGGCTGGCCTGGCGCGATTTTCTGGCAATCAAGGCGAAGCTGGAGCAAGAAACGCGCGGTGAACGGTAGCGCGGATTAAACTCGCCTTAACGCTGTTGACGCACAGTGACCATCTCAACAATGTCCCGGAGTCGAGCATGTATGTTCGCGTCAGTTCCGGGGGGCGCGTCTTTCTTCTTGCATTTATCATCATTTTCCCGATCGAGGCCCCGGCCGCCGATCTGGCAACCCCAGACGCGCTGGAACGGTATCGGATCGCGCAAGGACAAACCCAAAGAGCAATTCCACGCACGACCGGCCTCATGGAATACCGGCAATCCGATGGGAACGGCCAAAACGCTCGCGAGTCCGGGCGCCATTCCAAGGTGGAACTTTCAGGCAGAATCAATCGCACGTTCGGCGCTGACTGGAACCTGCAAGGAAGTCTGAAACATGAGCGTTCGGAACTCAACGAACGCAGGACGCTTCACACACAGGCCAGCGCCCATCTTTATTGGCGCAATCCGCAAAGCCACGCCGTCGGTGCGTTCGCCGCGGTGACCGAAACAAGGGGAGAGGAGGATGCCGCCAATTCGTTCTCGAATGATAATCCGTACCGGGATCCCAAACTCGCGGCGGGTTTCGAGGCGGCGCTTTTCTCAGACACAGCCTCCCTCCTCGCACTCGCCGGAGTGCGCACTGCAAGCCTCGAGGAGTATCGCGCCGAAAGCGCATTTGCGGGTCTTGGCGCGCGCTATTACGCGAGCGACCAATTGCGGCTGGGATTGCGGGGCACTTACGAACGACCGCTCGATAACGACAATGCGCCCATCGTCTACGGTCTGGACGCATCAGTCGATTATCGCCCGGAGGCACTTCCGTTCAGCACGTTCGGCGGCTATCGCTATCGGATCGAGACTGTAAATGGAGCGGACGGAACGACCCGCAACACCAGCTCGCAAGGGATCTTCGCCGGTTTCCGCTACCATTTCGGCAGTGAGAGCCTGAAACAGGAAGAGCGTTTCGGGCCGCTCTGGCCCGATCTGCCCGCCGGTCTTTGACGAAAGGGAGGCATTGGCCTCATTAGGCCGCCACCGTGGCCGAACGCAGGGCGGCAAACTGCATGGCCGCGAAGACCGCAACCGCGATAGCCTGAACGCATACGAAAAGCCCCCCCAGAAGGTTCGGGGCGATCCAGCCGCCTGCAAGCAGCGCGAAACTCGCAGCAGTCCAAACGCTGTTGAGGAGAACGATGTCCAGGAGCAGGAAGCGCGGTGAATGCTTGCGCGTTGCGACTGCCAAAAGCATGGCGACGAAGGGCACCAAAATCACGCCCGCCCAGAACAGAAGTGTCTCGGGCAGAGCAAGAAGGCGCGACAAAGGACCGGCTGCGACGAGCAGCAAAAGTGCGGCGGCACCGCTCATGGCGGCATCGAGCCGGAGCACTGTCTTGAGCGATGGAGTCAGGGTAAGCGGCATAATCGGTCTCCTTTACCAGATGTGATTCCAGCCGACCGGGTATCGGCGGCGATGCGGGAAAGACTGCCGAACGGATTGCCGCATGGCGATTACGTCCGAGGTAATGGAAATATGCGCGCGGTCATTCTAGGGTTCTTGCCATGCAAGATGAAAACACCATCACATCTAAGAGCCATCCCGGCGAGCTGCTCAAGGAATGGCGCGAACGGCGGCGCATGAGCCAGCTTCATCTGGCGCTTGAAGCCGGCATCTCGCAACGCCATCTGAGTTTTGTGGAAAGCGGTCGCTCCAATCCGTCGCGCGACATGGTTTTGCTCCTTTCGGAAAGCATGTCGGTGCCCTTGCGGCAACGCAACCGTATCCTGCTTGCCGCGGGCTATGCGCCAAGCTTTTCCGAACGGGATCTAGGTGATCCGGCGCTGAAACCGGCCATGGACGCCGTTCAGACGGTCCTTGACGGGCATACGCCCAACCCGGCCATCGCCATCGACCGACACTGGACGATGATCGCCGCCAATCAGGCCATCGCACCGCTCCTTCAGGGGGTAGCGAACGCGGAACTTCTGAAACCGCCGGTGAATGTGCTCCGGCTCAGCCTGCATCCTGAAGGTCTTGCCCCCAACATCGTCAATCTCGCTCTCTGGCGGACGCATGTGCTGGAAAGGCTGAGCCACCTCATCGACCAGACAGCGGACCCGCAACTGGTGGCTCTGGAGACCGAACTGGCTGCCTATCCGTTCAGAAGAAGCGGCCCCGAGCCGAAACCGCGTGCGGCGGACATGATCGCCGTACCGCTGCATCTGCGCCTCGCGGAAGCCGAACTTTCCTTTATCACCACGACAACGGTCTTCGGCACGCCACTCGACGTTACCTTGTCGGAACTCGCCATCGAGAGTTTCTTTCCCACCGACGCCACCACCGCAGCCTTTCTGCGGCAATTGCAGGACCGTATCTCATGAGGCAGGCGGCACGAAACGGCGGGCAGCGACACGCCTGAGGCCAAGCTGACGCTCGCGCCAGATGATGGAGAGCCCTGCTCCGATAACGATCACGCCTCCCACCAGCGTGTAAAGCGTGGGAATGTCGCCGAAGGCGAAATAGCCGATGACGATGGCCAGAAGCATCGAGGTATATTCGAACGGCGCGATGGTGGAGAGCTCCGCGTGACGGTAACATTCCGTCATCAAGATCTGCGCTACGCCGCCGCAGATACCCGCGCCCGCCAGCGCCAGATACTGTTCGCGTGATAGCTCGGCCCAACCGAACGGGATCGTGAACAGCGAAAGCACGGTGGCCGTGACCGAGAACCATAGGACGATGGTGGCGGTCTTTTCCGTTTGCACCAGTCGGCGTACCAGAAGCATGGCAACGGCCGACCCCGTTGCCGCGCACAATGCGGCGATGACGCCCACCGCCTCGGCGGCCTCGAGACCTGCATCACCCGTCAGAAGAGAAAGCTTGGGCCAGGCGATGATGATGACGCCGAGAAAGCCGACGGCTACAGCGGTCCAGCGATAGATGCGCACCACCTCGCCCATAAAGATGGCGGAGAAAACGACGACAATGAGCGGCTGCGCATAGTTGAGCGTGATAGCGTCGGGCAGCGGCAGGCGCGTCAGCGCGAAAAAGCCGAGCCCCATGGAAGTGACGCCGACGAGGCCGCGCATGATGTGGCTGACGGGATGCGTGGTGCGGAAGGCGGTCGCCAATTCCTTGCGCCAGGCGAGCATGGCGAGGATCGGAAAGATCGCGAAGAAAGAGCGAAAGAAGACGATCTGACCTGACGGCACCATCCCCGCCGATTTGATCAGCGAGGACATCATCACGAACACGGAGACCGAAATGACCTTCAGCGCGATGCCGATCAGAGGCTGGCGTTCAGCGCCGACTTCGGTCTCTGCGGGCATGATCTAATGTCCTGAAAAGCTTCTTCTGGAAGCGGAAAAACTGCCCATCGGAGGCATCATGCAGCGTCTCTGGTTCGTCGGATCGCGGACCATACGCGCGATGGCGTGGTCGGCATGTCAATGTGGTCGATACCGTGTGCGCGGTAGAGAGCGTCCGTCACTGCATTGAGAACCGCTGGTGTGGCGCCGATGGTGCCGGCCTCGCCTGCGCCCTTTATGCCCATGGCATTTGTGGTCGAGGGCACGTTGCGCGTCTCGAAATGGATGAATGGCAGATCGTCGGCGCGCGGCATGGCATAATCCATGAAGCTTGCTGTGACCAACTGACCGTCCTCCGAATAGACCGTGTCTTCCGTCAGCGCCTGCCCGAGTCCCTGGGCGACGCCGCCATGCACCTGTCCGGCGAGCAGGATCGGGTTCACGGTAGCGCCGAAATCATCGACAATCCAATAACCGAGCACTTCGGTCCGGCCGGTGTCCGGATCGATCTCGACTTCGCATATGTGGGTGCCGTTCGGATAGGTCGCCTCCTCCTGGACGAACTCGCCGAACCCCTGGACGTCCTCGGGAGCCTTGGCGGCCTTCGCAATGGCCGCGAAGTCGACAGCGCGATCCGTACCGACGATGCGAGCGGCTCCGGCGGCAAGCTCGATGTCGTCGACGGACGCTTCTAGTTCATCAGCGGCCAGCTTGCGGATTTTCTCGGCGAGGTCCTCGCCGGCACGTGAAGCGGAAACGCCGCCCAGTGGAATCGAGCGTGAGCCGCCCGTACCACCGCCTGACGCCAATTCATCCGTATCGCCCTGGCGCACAGTGATCCGATCGATATCGAGATTGAGCTTGTCGGCCACGAACTGAGCATAGGCCGTGGCATGCCCCTGCCCATTGGACTGGGTGCCGATCAGAAGCGTGACGGTGCCGTCGTCATTGAGCCGCACATGGGCAGGCTCGGACCCGGCGAAGGCGCACGCCTCGATATAGGTGGCCATGCCGATGCCGCGCAGCTTGCCGCTCCTGCGCGAACCCTCCAGCCGCTCCTCGAACGCGTTCCAGCCGGCATTCTCCATGCACTTGTTCATATGCCCTTCGAACTCGCCGACGTCGTAAAGACGGCCGGTCTGGGTGCGATAGGGAAATTGCTCCGGCTTGATGAAATTGCGGCGGCGGATTTCGTCGCGCCCCATTCCGATGTCGCGCGCGCAGGCATCCACAAGCTTTTCGAGAAGAAATGCCGCTTCGGGGCGCCCTGCCCCGCGATAGGCATCCACCGGGCATGTGTTGGTATAGACGCCGTTGATCGAAACATCGAGCGCCTGAATGTCGTAGACACCCGTCGACATGGAGACGCCGACAAACGGGATGAAGGGCCCGAACTGCGAGATATACGCGCCCATATTGGCTGTCAGGTCGACCCGCAGGCCGAGGAAACGGCCTTCCCCGTCCATCGCCATTTTGGCTGTGACGACATTGTCGCGGCCCTGCGCGTCGGTCATGAAATGTTCGGTGCGGTCGCCGGTCCATTTGACCGGACGGCCGAGCCGCTTTGCGGCCTCCATCACCATCGCATACTCGCGATAGACAAAGGTCTTGGGACCGAAGCCACCGCCCACGTCCGGCGTGATCACCCGCAGATTCTCCGGCTCGATGCCAAAGGTCTTGCAAAGTATCCCGCGCATCGAATGCACACCCTGCGACCCCGTTGTCAGCACATAGCGATTCTCGTCTTCGTTCCATTCGGCCAACGCCGCGCGCGGCTCCATGTAATTGCAGACGAGACGGTTGTTGACGAATTCGATGCGGGTGACGCGGGCGGCCCTGGCAAAAGCCGCGTCGGACTTTTCCTTGTCGCCCACATGATAGAGGAACGCCCGGTTTGAACCCAGCTCGGGCCAGACCAGTGGAGCGTCCTTCGACAGCGCCTCGGCGGTTGCGGCAATTGCCTCTTCGTCGTCGTAATCGATGTCGATCAGCTCTGCAGCGTCCTGCGCTTGGGCCCGACTGTCCGCCACCACCAGCGCCACCGCATCGCCGACATACTGGACGCGGTCGCGGCACAGGATCGGAATGTCACGCGTGGGGGCGCGGGTTCCGTCGGGCTGCTTCTGCATGGCGCCGGAACGCAAATCCTTCAAATGCGCGAGGTCGGCCCCAGTCAGAACCAGACGAACGCCGGGCGAGGCCTTCGCCTCATCGACCGAGGCGACGGTGAAGGTGGCTTTGGCGACGGGCGCACGCACCACATAGAGATGCAGGGTTCCCTCAGGCAGAAAATCGTCCGTGTAGTGCCCCTGACCTGTAATGAATGCGGTGTCCTCCTTGCGGCGAACGGAGGCACCCATTCCGAATTTCGGCGTCATCACAGTCATGCGGAATCCCTTCTGGCCAATCACGGCTTGGCCAACGTTCGGTGAGCTTGCTGGAAACAATCGAGCGACATTTGCTGTCGTAGTTTTGTCGAGCCGAATGATTGTGTAAAGAGCAGCGATCCGATTTTGTTGGACCAGACAAGCCCACAAATTGCCGGCCTCCGCCACAGGTCGTAGAAAGAGTGATGATGCGTACAGAAAGCGGTCAGATTTTTCGTCTCGAGGACTACCAGCCCAGCAACTATCTTATTCCAGAGATAGCGCTCGATTTTCATCTCGACGCCGACGAAACGCTGGTGACCGCCACTTTGAAGGTGGAACGGATTGCCAAGGCACCGGCCGACGCGCCTCTGAAACTGGATGGCGACGGGTTAACGCTCCAGTCGCTGCGGATCGATGGCGCGAACGCAAGAGCCGGGGATTTCGAGACAACGCCCGAACATCTGACCATAACCCGTCCGCCCGTCTCGCGACAGTTCGAACTCACCATCGTCACGCGCCTTGCCCCTTCCGAAAACACGACGCTGATGGGGCTGTACGTGTCCAATGGCGTCTTCTGCACGCAGTGCGAGGCGGAGGGCTTTCGCCGCATCACCTATTTTCTCGACCGGCCCGACATTCTATCGGTCTACACGGTACGCATCGAGGCAGACCGCAAGACCACACCGCTTCTCCTTTCCAACGGCAATCCGGTGGAGAGCGGCACGCTGACGGGGGGACGCCATTTCGCGATTTGGCACGATCCCTTCCCCAAACCTTCCTATCTCTTCGCGCTTGTCGCTGGCGACCTGGGCGTCGTCACGGACAGTTTCACCACCGCATCCGGGCGTGAGGTCGCGCTCGGCGTTTATGTCGAGCACGGCAAGGAAAAACGCGCGGCCTATGCGATGGACGCGCTCAAACGTTCCATGCGCTGGGACGAGGAACGCTTCGGGCGAGAATACGATCTCGACGTGTTCAACATCGTCGCCGTTTCGGATTTCAACATGGGGGCAATGGAGAACAAGGGGCTCAACGTTTTCAACGACAAATATGTGCTTGCCGATGAAGACACCGCGACTGATGTGGATTTCGCCAATATCGAGGCGATCATCGCGCATGAGTACTTTCATAATTGGACAGGCAATAGAATCACTTGTCGGGATTGGTTCCAGCTCTGCCTGAAGGAAGGTCTTACGGTTTTCCGCGATCACGAATTCTCCGCCGACCAGCGATCGCGCGCGGTCAAGCGCATCGCCGAGGTGCGCGGCCTACGCGCCCATCAATTTCCCGAAGATCAGGGCCCCCTCGCCCATCCGGTTCGGCCCCGTCGCTATCGCGAGATCAACAACTTCTACACGGCGACCGTCTACGAAAAGGGCTCCGAAGTGGTGCGCATGCTGCGTATCGTTCTTGGCAACGACGCCTTTCGGGCAGGTATGGACCTTTACTTCGAACGTCATGACGGACAGGCCGTGACCATCGAGGATTTCGTCAAAGCGTTCGAGGATGCATCGGGTCGGGATCTCAGCCAGTTTTCACTCTGGTATCATCAGGCGGGAACGCCCAATGTGGCTCTCTCGTCACGCTACGATGCCAAGACGAAAACACTGACGGTAGAGATCGAGCAGTCCGTGCCGCCCACACCATCGGAAAACCGCAAGCGGCTGATGCACATCCCGCTCGCATTCGGGCTGGTGGGGCCGGACGGAAGAGACGTCGGCTACGACGGCGTGGACGGGGCAGCGGTCGAGCGTGGCGTGATTCACCTGCGTAAACGCCGTCATACCCTGCTCTTCAAGGGTTTGGAGACAGAGCCTGTTCTCTCGATCAATCGGGGTTTCTCCGCCCCCGTCACCCTTTCGGTTGAAAGCCGGCTCGAAGATCAACTCTTCCTCGCCCGCAATGACAGCGATCCGTTCTCGCGCTGGCAGGCACTGAACACACTTTTGACCGATGCGCTCATTGCCGCAAGCAAAGCGGTGCGCGGCGGCAAATCACCGGCGTTTGACGGCGATCTCGTCTCGGTAACGATCGACTTGGCTGCGGATGCGTCGCTTGAAGAGGCTTTCCGCGCACTGACCCTCGGCATTCCCAGCGAAGCCGATGTCGCGCGCGAAATCGGCCGGGACATCGACCCCGATGCGATCCACGCTGCGCGCAAGGCCCTGCTCACGACCGTTGCGCGGGCGGGAAGCGATACCTTCCGCAAACTCTATGACGGACTGCTCGACAATGCGCCGTTCTCGCCGGACGCACGCAGCGCCGGGCGCCGTGCCCTGCGCAACACCTTGATCGAGTTTCTGGTTCTGGACGCCGCGAACCCGGAAGCCGCTTGCCGACAATTCCTTGAGGCCGACAACATGACCGAGCGTGCCGGCGCGCTCGCCGTTCTGGCCCAGCATTTCCATAACACCGACGATGGACGGGCCGCCCTGGCCGCGTTCGAGGAACGCTATCGGGACAATCCGCTTGTGCTCGACAAATGGTTCCAGATTCAAGCGATGATCCCATCGGTCGAAACGATTGCTTTGGTTCGTAAGCTCATGAGTCATCCGCATTTTTCGCTAGCCAATCCCAACCGGGTGCGAGCGCTCGTGGGCACGTTCTCAATGGCCAACCAGACGGCATTCCATAGCGCCGACGGCGAGGGCTATCGTCTGGTCGCTGAAACGGTCGCCGCTCTCGACACGCACAACCCGCAAGTGGCAGCGCGCCTTGCCACCGCCTTCCGTTCCTGGCGGTCACTCGAAGGAGGCCGGCGCGAGAACGCCCGAGCCCTTCTTGCCGGCATGTCGAAGCGCGAGGAATTGTCCCGTGACCTGGCCGATATACTCGAACGGACTCTGGCTTGAGGACGCGCGTTAATATCTTTTTTACCAAGACCACTGGACAAGGCGAATCACCTTTGATTCCTTATAGATGATTCGGCAGCAGGCGGAGCCGAATCACAGAACTTAACGAGGAACGAGGGAGCCCGTCGGATGGCGAAGGCAGGGGGTTGGGCTATGCCCCTGATTGCGGGCATGGCTGCCGGGCCGAAAACCCGACGCGCGGCGCGTATGGGACTGGCAGGGAACGCCAAGATTATCGCCGCTCCGGCTTACGAGCGTCTCTTGGCCATCGAACCCTACCTGCGCCGTTCCATCCCCGTGCTGATCATCATTTTCCTTCTGGTGCTTGCCGCGGCGCGCCTTCTCTCACTGTTCACCTGGCGCGACGACATTGAGCGCGACGCACGAACCATGCTGGCGCTCGCATCCGACTCCCTGGCTGCAAGCGTGGCGATTGACAATTCGGAGATCGAACCGAGCCATAAGGCGCGCATGCTCATCGAAGATGCGATGCGGCGCGCCGGCTCGCAAGACCAGCGCATACTGGCAATCACCAATGAGCGCTTCGAGGTTCTGGCATCGTCACCCAACGGGCGCGATCTCGTCGGCCAATCGCTCGAAGATCTTCTGACCGGCGGACAACCGCTGTTTCTCTTCGGCGCGCGCGCCGGGGTGATGAATGTGGAGATTGCCGGCGAACCGTGGCTTGCATCCCTCGTGCATGTGGCCAGTCAGGACGGGTCGGCCGTTGCCCTCACCTCGCGCGATGGCCTCTTTGCCGATTGGCGCCGTTCGGTTTCAATGAATGTGACGCTATTCGCGCTGACGGCCGGCATACTGATGGTGATCCTCTATGCCTATTTCAGCCAGGCCGCCCGCGCGCAGGCCGCCGACAGAATCTATATGGAAGCCCATCAGCGCATCGACATGGCGATGGTGCGCGGCAAGTGCGGTCTCTGGGACTGGGACATGGTGCGTGGAAAGATGTTTTGGTCGCGCTCCATGTTCGAGATGCTCGGCTATGAGACGAGCGAGGAAATGCTTTCCTTCGGCGAAGTCGCGGCGATCATCCACCCCGAGGACAGCGATCTTTTCGACCTGGCCAACCGCATCATGGCACGAGAGATCGACCACGTGGACCGTGTCTTCCGGATGAAGCGCGCCGATGGACAATGGGTCTGGGTTCGCGCTCGCGCACAGGTGGTCGACCCGAACGCTCCCGAACTGCATCTGATCGGCATCGCCGTGGATGTAACAGAGCAACGCACACTGGTGCAGCAGACGGAAGCCGCCGACCAGCGGCTGCGCACGGCCATCGAGAGCATCGGCGAATCCTTCGTCCTTTGGGACTATGCCGAGCGACTCGTCATGTGCAACACAAAGTACAAGCAGGATCTGGGCGTCGATCAAAGCATGATCGTGAGCGGCGCGCGGCGGCGCGATATCGAGGCGCTGGCACCGGCCTTCCGCTCGGAGCGCAGGTTGGCCATACCGTCAGGAAGCGGCAATGGCGCAACCTACGAGCGGCAACTTGCCGATGGGCGCTGGCTGCAAGTCACCGAACTGAAGACACGCGATGGCGGCACGGTCTCCGTCGGCACCGACATTACTCAGTTGAAGCAGCATCAGGGCAAGCTGGTCGACAGTGAGCGCCGTTTGATGGCGACCATTCACGATCTAAGCCTTGCCCGCCGCGCCGAGCAGGAGCGCACGCGCGAATTGAGCGAGCTGAACCGCAAATACATGCGCGAGACCGAGCGTGCCGAGGCCGCCAACCGGGCGAAATCCGAATTCCTGGCGAACATGTCCCATGAGTTGCGCACACCGCTCAACGCCATCATCGGCTTCTCGGAAGTGATGGAGTCGGGCATGTTCGGCCCGCTCGGCTCGGATCGTTACGAGGAATATGTACGCGACATCTGTTCCAGTGGCTCCTACCTTCTGGGCGTGATCAACGACATTCTCGACATGTCGAAGATCGAGGCCGGACAATTCTCGGTCGATTGCGAGGAAATCGATCTTTGCCCGCTGATCCGCGAAACGGTGCGTGTTGTGGATCTTCAGGCGGCGGAAAAGTCCATCGCCATGAAAATGGATATTCCCGAGACAATGCAGGTGTTCGCCGACCGTCGCGCGATAAAACAGATCGTCATCAATCTCCTGTCCAATGCCGTCAAATTTACTGGCGAAGGCGGACACATTTCGCTGCGCGCGCGCAAGGTTGGGCCGGCGGTAACACTGACCATCGAGGATTCAGGTTGCGGGATACCGCGCGACGCCCTGAAAAAACTGGGGCGCCCCTTTGAGCAGGTTCAAAATCAGTTCTCGAAAAGCCACACGGGTTCCGGTTTGGGGCTTGCCATTTCCCGCTCGTTGACCGAACTCCATGGCGGCGTCCTCAAGATCCGCTCGACGGAAGGGGTGGGTACCATCGTTTCTGTCCGCCTGCCCGCCGGAGAGCGCAAGAAACCGGCGGTCGCCGCCTGACATCAGTCCAGCATTCCAATCAATTCGGCAAAGCGTTTGCGCACTTTGGCGGCGGTCTCCTCCACATGGGCGGCCAGCACCGGCAATTCCGGCAGATCGGTTTGACGCAGAAGCAAATCTGCGAAGCCTGGAGGTGCTTCTTCCGGATCGAATCCGCCCTCAAGGCAAAGCCGCGTGATCTGCGTCAATGTCGTGTAGAGTTCATGCGCATCCATGAGTTCCTGACGCGCCTGCGGCGAACAGAAATCGTCAGTCAGCGACGCCAGCACGGCTCCCGTGGCCGTTGCCTCCTCCCCTTTGACGTTGCCTGTGAGGACGGCCACCTGAGCGATGAACTCCAGGTCGATTAGACCGCCGGAGATGAGCTTTAAATCCCATATGTCACGGGCAGGTTTCTCCTCTTCGAGCAAACGACGCATGTCAGCGGCTTCGCGCTTGATCTTGCCCGCATCCCGCGGCAGCGCCAGAATCTCACGCACCTGCTTGTCGACGCGCTCCATAAGCGCTCCATCGCCAGCGAAGGCGCGCGCGCGGGTGAGTGCCATATGTTCCCATGTCCATGCCTCCTTGCGCTGATAGCGTGCAAAAGCATCGATATGGGTGGCGACCGGCCCCTTGTTGCCGGAGGGGCGAAGCCGCAGATCGAGTTCGTAGAGCACCCCTTCCGCCGTCGGGGCCGAGACGGCGGCAATCAGCCTCTGAGTGAGCCGCGCATAATACTCCGACGGCGCCAACGGTTTTTGCCCGTCCGAATACTCCGCATCCGCATCGTGGTCGTAAAGCAGGATCAGGTCGATATCGGATCCCGCTGTCAACTCGCGGCTGCCGAGCTTGCCCATGCCCAGAATGGCGACGCGCGCCCCGGCGATCCGGCCATGACGCCCGGCGAAGTTCTCGATCACCGCGTCGAGCGCAGAAGCGACCGTAAGATCGGCGAGGTCGGAAAACGCCTTCCCCGCACGCGAGGCGTCGATTGCCCCGGTCAGAAGCCGGATACCGATCAGGAATTTCTGTTCAGCCGCGAAAATGCGCAACCTGTCGAGTATCTCTTCATAAACCTGCGCCCCCGCCAGAAAGCTCTCCAGACGTTCAGCGAGATAAGCGCGGTCGGGAAGCTCGGACAGAAGCGCGGGATCGAGAAGTCCGTCGAAGACATGGGGACGCTTCGTAATGATGGCGGCAAGCCGTGGTGCCGCACCCATGATGCTCACCAGCATGTTGAGCAAGGCGGGATTGGATTGAAGCAGCGAAAAGAGCTGGATACCAGCGGGAAGGCCTGCCAGAAACGCGTCAAAACGCAACAAGGCCTCATCGGCACGCCGCGTGCTGCCGAAAGCTTCCAGAAGCGCCGGGGTCAGTTCGGTCAGACGCTCGCGTGCCTCGGCTGATTGTGTCGCACGGTAGCGGCCATAGTGCCAGCCGCGGATCACGCGGCACATATCGCTCGGCCGTTCAAAACCGAGCTCGCTCAACGTCTCAAGCGTGCCGGGATCGTCCACATCGCCGGTGAAGACCAGATTGCCGACGCCGCGCGAAAGTTGCGGAGCGGTCTCGAAGAGTTCCGCATAGTGCTGTTCCACCAACCGCAGACTGTCCTGAAATGCCTCGGAGAATGCCTCTGCGCTCTCGAAAGCGAGCAAATGGGCAATGCGCTCCAGGTCGTCGTCTTCTTCGGGCAAGGTATGGGTCTGCTCGTCGGCAACCATCTGCAGAGCGTGCTCGACATCCCGCAGGAACCAGTATTGGCGCGTCAGCGCCTCCCGTGCTTCCTCGTCGATCCAACCGCAGCGTGCAAGCTCCTCCAGCATCGTCACTGTGCGCCGCCCCCGCAACTCCGGAAACCGCCCCCCAGCGATCAATTGCTGCGTCTGGACGAAGAACTCGATTTCCCGGATACCGCCACGCCCGAGTTTAACGTTGTGTCCCCGAACCGCGACCGCTCCATGACCCTTGTGGGCATGGATCTGACGCTTGATGGAGTGGACGTCGGCAATTGCCGCATAGTCGAGATATTTCCGCCAGACGTAAGGTTGAAGCTCTTTAAGGAAACTCTCGCCGGCAACCAGATCACCGGCAATCGGCCGCGCCTTGATCATGGCCGCCCGCTCCCAGTTTTGCCCGCGGCTTTCGTAATAATGGAGCGCTGCTTCCACTGGTATGGCAAGCGGTGTCGAGCCGGGATCCGGGCGCAGCCGCAGATCGGTGCGGAACACATATCCGTGCTCGGTCCGGTCTTGGAGGATCCTGACAAGGCGACGTGTGAGTCGGACGAAAAGGTCGATCGCCTCATAGGCATCAAGGATGGCGGGGGCTTGCGTATCCACCAGAACGATGAGGTCGATGTCGGACGAGAAATTAAGCTCGTTGGCGCCGAGCTTTCCCATTCCCAACACGATCCAGCCACTGCCTTTCGCAGGCTGGCTGCGATCCGGCAGTTTCAATTTTCCCGCCCGATCGGCATCGAGAAGCAAAAAGTTGGTGCTGGCACGGATGCACTTGTCTGCCAATCGGCTCAATCGCTCGGTGGTCACCGCGGTATCGGCAACGTCGGCGAGCCGACACAAGGCGATCAGGAAATGCGCTTCCGCCTTGAGGTCGCGCAGTCCCTTCATCTCGCCGCTTTCGCTCTGTCCGTCTTCGAATGCACTCGCATCGATGCGCTCGAACAGGACCTCCAGCCTCTCGCCGGCGGACAGGTCGAACAGAGCTTCCAAGGCATGTGGATTGCGGCGCGCGCTATCGCGCAGGAATGGCGACAATTCGAACACCGCCGCAAGAAAGCGCGTAAGATTCGTTTTGCGCCGAAGCAGATCGCACAGGCGTTCACATTCGGCGGCCTCTGCGGCTTCAAGCACCATTTCCAGCGCTTCGGCGGCCTGGTCGTGGTCGACCGGCTTCAGAATGAGAGCCGGCGCCCCAAACCAAAGGCTTCCGTCAGCAACCGCGTCACGCCCCATTCGAGCCCCCTATTCGATCAAGAAATTCCGCCCATCCGGCTTCCTTCAGCCAGAAGCATCGCGCTTCTTGAAAACCGTTTCCGATTTCCGTTTTGACGGCTCGACGGGAAAGACCATCGTTACGGCAAGTCCGGGCGCGTTGTCGGCGAGTTCGAGACGGCCACCATGGAATGTCATCACCGCCTTGGCAAGACTGAGACCGAGGCCGGAACCCGGCTGGGTGCGGCTTTCCTCCAGGCGAACGAAACGCTCCGTTACGCGGCGCCGGTCCGCTTCGGGAACGCCGGGACCATTGTCTCGTACCGTTAACCGGATCTCATTGGGACCCGTATCCAGCAGCACTTGCACTGCCGGTTTTTCGCCAAAGCCTGCCGAATATTTGATCGCATTATCGACAATGTTGGAAAGCGCCTGGCCAATGAGTTCGCGGTTGCCTTGCAAGTTGACCGCCCCGTCAAGCTGTGCATCCAGCGCCACACCCTGTTCTTCTGCGAGTGGCTCATAAAGCTCCACCACATCGGCCAGGATCGCTCTCAAATCGATTGTCGACGTGGCCTCTGCCGAATAGCCCGCTTCGAGCCGAGAGATCATCAGGATTGCGTTGAAGGTCCGAATAAGCTGGTCGGATTCGGCAATCGTGCGTTCCAACGCGGCGCGATATTCTGCTGTTTCGGATTTTCCCGCGAGCGCGGCTTCAGCCCTGTTGCGCAAACGTGTCAAAGGGGTCTTTAGATCGTGTGCAATGTTATCAGAGACCTGACGCAGTCCTTCATTAAGGGCCGCGATACGATCCAGCATCTTGTTCAGATTGTCCGACAGCCGGTCGAACTCGTCGCCCGCTCCCGAGACAGGCAGCCGACGGTTCAGATCGCCACCCATTATGCTGCGGCTCGCTTCTGAAACGCGGTCGATACGCTTGAGCGCGCGCCGGCCGACGAAGTACCAGATCAGCAGCGCGCCCGCGCACATAATAGCGAGCGTGACCACAAGCGCGCGCTGCATCACAGTGCGGAATTTTTCCGGTTCCCCAAGGTCACGCCCAACCATGACAATAATCCGATTGGGCAGGCGGAAAACGACGGCAACCGCCTTGTGTTCGGCATCGCGCATCCCTGGTTCCAGGCGAGCCTCGCCTTCTCCGAAACGGCTGTAGGTGAACGGGCGTTCCGTCCAGCCTGTAGCATCGAGAACGCCAGGTTGCAGGCTTTCCACATTACCCGAGAGAATGCGGCCATTGGCATCCGCAAGAAGATAGAGATTGGCGCCGGGTTGGCGGGCGCGTGATTCGATTACCCGCACGAGAAAAGGCAGGCCGCCACGCCGATAGGCGCGGTCGAGACCGCGCACTTCTTCATTGATGGCCTCGCGCGTTTGCCCGACCAGCATGCGGGCTGAAAGCGACGTCATGTAAATAACCAGGAAGGTGGCGCAAACGGCGAAAAGGATGAGATAGAGGGCGGAAAGACGCGCCGCCGTGGTGTTGAGGATCGAAAGGAGCCGCGCCATCAGTCCTTCAGCATATAACCGGCGCCGCGCACCGTATGAAGCAGGGGTTTCTCGAAGCCCTTTTCGATCTTGCCGCGCAGCCGCGAGATATGCACATCGATAACATTGGTCTGCGGGTCGAAATGATAATCCCAGACGTTCTCCAGAAGCATGGTGCGCGTCACCACCTGCCCGGCGTGTCGCATCATGTATTCAAGCAGCCGAAACTCACGCGGCTGCAGGATGATCTCTTGGCCGGCACGGCGCACCGTATGCGAAAGGCGGTCAAGTTCGAGGTCGCCGACATGATAGACGGTTTCGACATCCTTGGAGCCGGCACGCCGGCGCAGCACTTCTATGCGGGCAAGTAGTTCGGAAAAGGCGTAGGGCTTGGTCAGATAATCGTCGCCACCGGCCCGCAAGCCTGTCACGCGGTCGTCCACTTCTCCGAGCGCCGAGAGGATCAGCGCGGGCGTATCGTTGCCGCTTGCGCGCAGCTCGGCGATGATCGAAAGTCCGTCGCGGCGCGGCAGCATGCGGTCGATGACGAAGACGTCGTAGCTGCCGGTCTCGGCCATCGAGAAACCGCTGTCGCCATCGCGGGCGATGTCCGCAGTGTGGCCGGCTTCTGCAAAGGCATTCTTGAGATAATCCGCCGCTTCCCGATCGTCTTCGATGACAAGTATCTTCATACGACCGTTATATCCCGTTTGCGGATGACACGTCTTCCTAGAAGGCGAACTCCCCCAACAAAGATTGCGGGGGAGCTTTAAGGTGTAGCAAAGATCAGCCTTCGCTGGTCGGCAAGGCCACAAAGCGGCTGGCGTCCTCGCGCTCGATCTGCACCAGCACAGCCTTTCGGCCCGCTTTCACCGCGGCAGACACGGCATCCTCGACATCCTTGCCAGACTTCACCGTCTGCGAGTTGACGGCGCGAATGATGTCGCCGGGGCGAATGCCACGGTCGTCCGCCGGGCTACCCGGTTCGACATCGGTCACGACGAGGCCATCCCCGTCTTCCGCAGGGGTAACCTTCAGACCGAATTGCGCATCCATCGTGCTCGACTGCGAATCGCCTCTGGCCGCAGCCATGCTTTCGACGCCCGGCATTTCGGACAACGTCACCTTGACGTTCTCCGTCTTTCCGTCGCGCCAAAGCGTCACATCGACCTCGTTGCCCGGCGCAAAATCAGCGACCAGACGAGCGAGCTCCTTCGGTGAAGAAACAGGCTTGTCGCCAACCGCGACGATGATGTCACCGGAGCGGATGCCCGCTTTGGCTGCCGGTTCGCCGTCCTGCGCGTCGGCAACCAGCGCGCCTTTTTCCTCGTCAAGTCCAACGGATTCGGCGATATCCTTGGACACCGGCTGGATCTGAACACCGAGCCAGCCTCGCTCGACAGAGCCATTCTCGATCAGGTCCCTGACCACCTCTTTGGCGACGGAGGCGGGGATGGCGAACGCGATACCCACATTGCCCCCCGATGGCGAGAATATCGCCGTGTTGATGCCCACGACCTCGCCCGTGAGATTGAAAGCCGGGCCACCGGAATTGCCGCGGTTCACCGCCGCGTCTATTTGAATGAAGTCGTCATAAGGGCCCGCGCCAATATCGCGACCACGCGCAGAGACGATGCCCGCCGTCACCGTACCGCCGAGACCGAACGGGTTACCGACGGCCACCACCCAGTCACCCACGCGCACCTTCGCCTCATCGGCGAAGTCGACATAAGTAAACTCACGTTTCTCGTCGACTTTCAGCACAGCGAGATCGGTACGCGGATCGGTGCCGACCAGTTCGGCATCGATTTCGGTTCCATCATCCATGACGACGGTGAAATTGCTGCCGCCATTGACCACGTGATTGTTGGTGACGAGATAACCGTCTTCGGAAATGAAGAAGCCTGAGCCCTGGGAGACCGGGCGGGGACGGTGACGACGCTGATACCGGCGATCATTGCCGAAGTCGCGCTCGCCACGGAACTCGCGAAAAAACCGTTTCAGCGGATGGCCGTCCGGCAATTCCTCGAAACCAGGCATATCGAAGAAGCTCGAGCCGCCACGATTCGACGTCATTTCAACATCGGCCTTCACGCGCACGCTCACCACCGCAGGAGAAACTTTCTCGACGATATCGGCAAAACTCGGGGCTTGAACGGGTTGATCGAGACGCACCGCCTCGGCCATGACCGGCGCCGTTCCGCTCGTCACGACGCCAACTCCAACCGCTCCGGCAATCGCAATCGAAGCGATTGTCGCCATGAGACGGCCGCGTCCCGTGCCGATTATACCGTTCTTCGCTGCCTTCGTGTCCGCGTCCTGATGCATAGCAACCTATCCTCTTGGAAACATTTCTATTCGGCGCCCAATGGCGTCTTCTGGACAAAGAAATAGCGTTCCCTACATTACGACGCCATTTCCAGCCGATGAAATTTTCGTAATGTTCGGATTGGTTTATGCTTATTCTGCGCCAGACTCGTCGTCATGAAGCGCGGTGTGGACATGTACGACACTCTCAAGCGTTCGGTGAACCGGGCATTTTCCGGCGATCTCGACGAGCTTCTTGCGCGTTTCCGGCGAAACAGCTTTTTCCACATCGATCACACGCTCGAATCTGTCGATGCGTCCTAGTGCCTTCGTTGTATCGGAACAATCCGCACAGTCCTTGGCGTGGATCTTCTCGTGTGAAACGTCGACGCTGATGCGTCCGAGATCCAGATTTTTGCGATCCGCATACAAGCGCAACGTCATGGTGGTGCATGCGCCAAGCGCGATCGACAGAAAATCGTAGGGCGAAGGCCCTGTGTCCAGTCCGCCGAAACTTTCCGGTTCATCGGCGAACAGTCGGTGCCGACCGGCTTGCACGGCGTTTTGAAATTTTCCCTGCCCGGTCTCCATCACGCGAACATGTTCCATGGAAACCGTGCCTTGGGGATCGTCGCCCGGTATGTAGCGCGACAGCCAGCCGCACATCGCGCTTGCGGCGAATGACGCGTCTTCCGGCTCCGTCAGGAGATGATCCCCCCTGTCCAGCGAAATGAAGCTCTTGGGATGTTTCGCTGCCAGGAATAGCTGCGTAGCGTTGTCGATTCCCACAATCTCGTCGAAAGGGGCATGGAGAACAAGCAATGGCTTGCGCATTTTCGACACCGCTTCCAGGAGGCTGTGCGAGCGCGCATCTTCGACAAATTGCCTTTGCACGCGGAACTGCCGCCCGCCAAGGGAGACCTCGGCTTCTCCCGCGTCCTGAATATCTTCTAACGACGCCCCCAGGTTCTTCAGTACATGTGCCGTATCCGAGGGAGCACCGATCGTCGCGACAGCCCTGACCGAAGATAGGCGCCCCGCGATTGCCAGCACAGCCGCGCCACCCAGAGAATGACCAATCAGCACGGACGGTGCGTCGTAATGTTCTTCGAGGAATGCAGCGGCGCTGAGCAAATCTTCGAGATTCGTCGAAAAATTGGTGGATGCGAACTCGCCTTCACTGGAGCCCAGCCCGGTGAAATCGAACCTCAAAACCGCGATGCCGGCGCGCGCCAGTTCGGCTGAAATACGTCGTGCGGCAAGCAGATCTTTTGAGCAGGTGAAACAATGGGCAAACAGCGCGTAAGCTCTGACCGGTCCGTTCGGGAGGTCGAGCCGTGCAGCGAGACTTGCTCCAGAGTGCCCTTGAAATGAGAGCTTTTGGGATTTTGCTGCCATGAGTTCACCTTTCGCAAGCGCATCAGGCTTGGAGCCTGACAAACCGCATACAGGCTAAGCCGGTAAAGGTGCACCGCATAGGCGCGCTTTAAAAAAACTCACTCACGGTCGTTCAAGATTCGGTCAAGCTGCTCTTGTTCGGCGGCGTTCAGACCAGCCACGCCCCCGCCGGTGTTTCTGTGACGGGCATTGGCAAAAATCAGCGCACCGCCGAACGATAGCAGGATAAACGGAGCCCCCCACAAAAGCGCATTGCGATAATTGAAACGTGGCTTCAGAAGAACGAACTCGCCATAGCGATCGACCACGTATTCGATAACCTCTTCATCGGTGTCGCCTGCTGTCAGTCGGTCGCGGACGAGAACCCGCAGATCGCGTGCCAGTTCCGCGTCGGAGTCGTCGATCGACTGGTTCTGGCAGACCATGCACCGCAATTCGGCCGAGAGTTCGCGGGCACGCGCCTCCAGCACCGGATCGTCCAACACTTCGTCTGGCTGAAGTGCCGATACCGGCTGAAACGACAGAAGCACCAGCACAAAAACCATAAAAGACACAGGCAAGCACCGCCGTCTCATGCGCGCGCCCCTTGTGCGGCTGCTTTGCCACGCGGCATCGGAGCGCCGACCCGCAACCTGCGATCGAGCAACGATACGGTGCCACCGATCATCATGATCAACGAACCGAGCCAAATGAGCGTCACCATCGGCTTCCACCAAATCCGAACCACGATCTTTCCATTCGGTGTCTGATCACCGAGGGAAACATAGAGCTGGCTGAGGCCTATGGTGCGGATTCCGGCCTCTGTGGTGGGCATTTGGCGCGCAGTATAAAATCGCTTGGCGGACATCACTTCACCCATCGCTTTGCCCGTGACGCGGGTGAGAACGAACCTTGCCTGGTCTTCGGTGTAGTTCGGGCCGGTAAACGGACGCAGGCTTTCGAAACGCAGATTGTATCCGTGGATCTCGACCGTCTCGCCCGGCTGCATCGCGGTAATGCGTTCGGTCTCCAGAGTGGTAACCGATATGATGCCGATTGTCGTCAACCCGATACCGGCATGTGCAAGAGCCGTTCCAAAGACAGAGCGCGGCAAGCCTTTGAAGCGACCGAACGCCACCGCCGGCGCCACTTTTCCAAGGCCGGACTTGATAACCAGATCCGTCAAGGCACCGAGTACGAGCCACACACCAAGTCCGGTACCGAGAGCGGCAAGAACCGATGTGCGGTCGACCAGAATGAAAACCAGGAGTGCAACCGCCAGGCCACCGCCGAATGCCAAAAACAACCGCTGCGAAACGGCCCAAAGATCTCCCCGTTTCCACGCCAGCAACGGACCGAACGGAACGACCACAAGCAAGGGGAGGATGAGCGGTCCGAACGTAAGATTGAAGAATGGCGCCCCGACCGAAATCTTGTCTCCCGTGACGGCTTCGATCAACAGCGGATAAAGCGTGCCGATCAGCACGGTCGCGGTTGCGGTCGTGAGGATGAGATTGTTGAGAACCAACGCCCCTTCGCGCGAGATCGGTTGGAAGAGACCGCCGGCTGTAAGCGTCCCGGCCCGCCAGGCGAACAGCGCCAGCGATCCGCCGATAAACAGAACGAGAATGCCAAGAATGAACACGCCGCGCGTGGGGTCCGTGGCGAAGGCGTGCACCGACGTCAGAACACCGGAGCGTACAAGGAACGTTCCAAGCAAGGACAGCGAGAAAGTCAGGATCGCGAGCAGCACCGTCCAGATCTTCAAGGCCGAGCGCTTTTCCATCACCAGCGCCGAGTGCAGCAAAGCGGTGCCGCCGAGCCAGGGCAGCAACGAGGCGTTCTCCACCGGGTCCCAGAACCAGAAACCTCCCCAGCCGAGTTCATAATAGGCCCAGTACGACCCCATAGCGATGCCCCCGGTCAGAAAGATCCACGCGGCCAGTGTCCAAGGGCGAACCCAACGCGCCCACGCCGCATCCAACCGCCCCTCGATAAGTGCCGCGATGGCAAATGAGAAGGCGACGGAGAAGCCGACATAACCGAGATAGAGAAGCGGCGGATGAACGGCGAGTCCGATGTCCTGAAGAATGGGATTCAGATCGCGCCCTTCCATTGGCGCTGGATCGAGACGGGCGAACGGATTCGAGGTCGCAAGAATGAAAATGATGAATGCGCAGCTTATCGCGCCCTGCACCCCCAGCACATTGGCCCGCAGCGACAATGGCAGGTTGCGCCCGAACACCGCCACGAGCGCACCGAAGAAGACCAGGATCAACACCCATAGAAGCATGGAGCCTTCGTGATTGCCCCAGGTGCCGGTAATCTTGTACAGAAGCGGCTTGGCCGAATGCGAATTCTCCCAAACGTTCAGAACCGAAAAATCCGACTGGACATACGCGAAGGTGAGCGCCGTGAAAGACAAGGCGACCAGCATGAAATTGGTGAGGGCGGCCGGCTCGCCGACCCGCATCAACGTGTCGTTTCTGAGCTTTGCGCCGACGATCGGGACGGTCATCTGAACGAGCGCCAGCGCGAAGGACAGAACCAGGGCGAAATGACCGAGTTCGATGCTCATGATCTCAAGCGCTCCAATCAAGCATTTGTTCGCGTAGCCTCAGGGACATATCGGTCTGACGGGAAACGGCACGAATGCCTTCAATCTTCCTGCCAGACGCCCTTTTCCTTAAGACTGTCCGCCACTTCCCGCGGCATGTAGTTCTCGTCGTGTTTGGCAAGCACCGTATCCGCGACAAAGATGCGATTCTGGTCGAAAGCTCCCTCGGTGACGACACCCTGCTCTTCACGAAAAAGGTCCGGTAGAATGCCGTTGTAGCGTACGGCAACCGTTTCAATTCCATCCGTCACCGCAAAACGCACATGCGTGTCGTCCGAACGTTGGATCGACCCGCGTTCAACGAGCCCGCCGAGCCGGATGCGCTCGCCCACACCCACCGGTCTTTCTGCCAGATCGCCTGGTACGTAGAAATACGAGGTCTGTTCGCCCAGGGCATAAAGCGTCAACCCGGTCGCCGCTCCGAGAAAACCGATCGCGCCTGCGATGACAGCCAGCCGTTTCTGTTTCCGTGTCACGTCAAACCTATTCGATTGCAACGCCAAGACTTTCGGCGAAACCCTGCAGCTCCAAGCTTTCTGGCGCATCCCGACCGAACGCTGCCATGCCACGCTTCAACGCCGCATTCGCAGCGTCCGGACGCTGCAGCACAATGTATGAACGGATAAGTCGCCGCCAGCCATCCAGGTCTTGCGGGTTTTCGCGCAATTTCTCATCCAAGCCTGCGACCATCCCTTCGATCATCTCCTGCCGGTCGGCCTGGGAAAGGTCCGAAGCCGCCGCCATGTCTTCTTCGCTCGGCCCCAGCCTCTCGCTTGATGCCGCTGCATCGCCGGAACGCACCAGCGCCTGCCGCGCTGCGGCGTGCCAGGGTGAGTCCTCCGGCAAGTCGCCGAGCATTTCACGCCATATGGCCTGCGCATCGGCGGTAGCGCCTTCCTGAGCCCGTGCCAGGGCAAGGAAAAAACGTGCTTTGGGCTCGCCCGGTTCGAGCTTCAACGCCTCCAGGAACACGTCCTCGGCTTCGGCTGTCACCATACCTCGCGCTCCACCAACGATCGCCTCGCCCAGCGCCGCCTTCATCTCCGCTGTTTCGCCGGAGAGACGCATGATGTTGCGCAACGCCGTCCGAGCATCGCCGAAGCGCCCCAACCGCATATAGACTGGCGCCAGAACCTGCCAGCCGCGCACATCGTCAGGACTTTCGGCCAGGTGTGCCTCGGCACGCGATACCAGTTCGTCGATGGGCGCATCGGCGGGTTGTTCGGCGATCCGGGCGTGCAATGGCTGCGCCGGTATCCCGGGTGACCCGGTGATTGTATATAATCCCCAGCTCACCAGCGGCACGGCGAGCACCGCAATTGCGGCGGTCAGACGGGTAAGGCGCTGGTTGGTCTGCCTTTCCGCTTGCTCCTCGGCAATTTGCGAAACTTTGAGAATGCGGCGCCCGATTTCCGCCCGTGCCTGTTCGGCCTCCTGGCGTCCAATAAGTCCTCTCTCCGCGTCGCGCTCCACCTCGTCGAGTTGGTCGCGATAGACTTCGATGTCATGGGCGATAGCATCCTCACCCCCTCCGCCGCGCACGGCAAAGGGTCGCAGCACCGCAACGGCGGCTACGAAGGTCAGAATTGCTGCGAGAATCCAGAACAACATGGATCCTAAATAGCGGTCAGAAAACCCGCTGCCAACTCAACGCACCTGCGGCCATTTGGCAACAATCGGCCTTGTGCGTTGGACTGCCTGGCCAGCTTTAGCCAAGCAACATCCAGCTACCATCCTCGTTGCGACACGCGGTACCGCGCGATTCGCGAGGAGTTCCGTTGACCTGAACGGTGTGGGTGTATTGCCTGCAGTCTTGAGAGCCGACCCGGTAAGGCTGTGCCGCACGCACCGTTCCCGATCGTCCGGAACCGGCATCCTGCCATGACACATCCTGGCCGGCCGGCGTGTTTTCCAGAGCCTTGTATTCGGCCTCTATCGCGAGCCGTTTCTGTCGGCGGGACAAAGCATCGCCGAGATCGCCACCGACGAGGCCTCCGCCTTCAATTCCCAGAATGGCGGAACTGTCGGTCGCCGAGCGGGTTGAAGCGAACTGGCTTGGCTCGAGCTGCGAACCCGACATGCCGGCACCGAGGCAACCGGACAAGACAGCGCAAAGCGCAACGGCAAAAACTGGCGCGAGTTTCATTGATCCCAATGGTCCCCTGAGACACACTCATCGATTGCGCGCCCTTTAGGGCGTCGATTTGGCCTAATTTGGGCGATTTTCGTTAACAAGCGGTCTTATGCTTCCGCGCGCGGCAGTGAGACGACCACCTTCAGTCCGCCTAGGGCCGACCGCTCCAAGGCCAGAGAGCCCCCATATTCTTCCACCAGGTCCGCGACGATCGCAAGGCCCAAGCCGGTTCCCGGTTTGGTTTCGTCGAGCCGCCGGCCACGTTTTAGGGCGTCGCGCGCCTTCTCTTCGGGAATACCGGGCCCGTCATCCTCTATGACGATGATCAAGCCGCGCCCCTCTCCCAGGCTGCCACTCTCCTGCGCCGAAAGAGCGACACGGCTGGTGGCCCATTTCATGGCATTTTCCATGAGATTGCCGTTGATCTCTTCCAGATCTTCCTGCTCACCTGCAAAAATCAATGGATCGTCCGAAAGTTTTAATCTCAGGTCGATCGATGGATTCAGCTTGCTCATGACCCGTGCCATACGTTTGAGCGAAGCTTGGACAGGTGTGCGAAACACGAGACTGTCCCGCTGAGCGGCTGCTCGTGCACGCTGCAGATAATGATCGAGTTGTTGTTGCAACGCCGTAGCCTGTGCGGTGATCAGCTTTCCACGCTCACCACCAACCGCGTGTCCCTCGTTCATGAGCACCGCCAGCGGTGTCTTCAACGAATGCGCCAGATTGCCGACCTGTTTGCGGGAGCGCTCTACGATACGCCGGTTGTTGTCGATCAGCGCGTTTGTCTCGTCGGCGAGCGATTCGATTTCAGTGGGGAACGGTCCGCTTAGACGTTGTGCCGTTCCCGCTCGGATGTCCGACAAAGCTTTTTGCACGCGATGGAGCGGACGCAGACCGTAGAGGATGGCAAACACGTTGATGGCTATCATACCGAGGCCGAAGACAGCCAAATAGGCATAGAGCCTGCGGACGAATTGTCCGATCTCGTCCTCCAGTTCGCTTCGATTGCCCATGACCCGAAAGCGCGCGACCTGCCCCTGGTCACCGACCACCAGTTCCGCTTCGACCACCTCGATCGTCTCGCCGCCGGGGCCAACGGTCGAATAATCGCGTTGGAAACCTGCATTGAAAGGAACCTCAGCCGTATCGGGAGATGGAATTGGGGTCGCCATGGATGGTGAACGCAATGCTTGTCCCAGATCGTTCGTCACCGGCTCGACCGTCCAATACCAACCCGACTGCGGTTGAAGAAAGCGCAGATCGTCTAAGTTGGGGCTTCCCTGGAGCCCGCCGTCTTCGGCGATACCCACGGAGCCGATCACATTGTTCAGATACGCTGACAAGACGCTGTCGAATCCACGTTCCGACACCTGACGAAACAAGGCGGATATGATGGTGGCGATCACGACCAGTGCGATGATCGCCCAGAACGACGAGAAGGCGATAACACGCACCGCAAGCGAGCGGGAGACGATCCGTTTAAGCGACGTCTGCGTGTTCTGGCCAGCCATGGGTCCGGCCTAACCCGCCTCCGGCTCGCGCAGACGGTAGCCCATGCCGCGGACCGTCTCGATCAGATCCACATCTCCAAGCTTCTTGCGCAAGCGTCCGACGAACACTTCTATCGTGTTGGAATCTCTGTCAAAATCCTGATCGTAAAGATGTTCGACCAATTCTGTTCGCGAAACCACCGTATCCTTGTGATGCATGAGATAGGCAAGCAAGCGATACTCATGCGACGTCAACTTCAGCGGAATGCCGTTTACATCGGCCTTGGAAGCTTTGGTGTCGAGGCGCACCGACCCGCAACGCAGTTCCGTGGAAGCGTGGCCGGCGGCCCGCCGGATGAGCGCACGCATCCGTGCGAGCACTTCTTCGATGTGAAACGGCTTGGTCACATAGTCGTCGGCGCCTGCGTCGATCCCCGCCACCTTGTCGCTCCAGCGGTCGCGCGCCGTCAGGATGAGAACGGGCATCTTGCGGTCGTCCTGCCGCCAGCGTTCAACCACACTGATGCCATCCATTTGCGGGAGGCCGATATCGAGAACGACGGCGTCATAGGGTTCGGTGTCACCCAGGAAGTGCCCTTCTTCGCCGTCGAATGCCTTGTCCACCACGTAGCCGGCATCTGTAAGTGCTTCGCATATCTGCCGGTTCAGATCCTTGTCATCTTCGACAACGAGAATGCGCATCAGCCCCTCGACCTGCTTCGTTTCATATCGCCGCTTCGCCGTTCGCCAATACGCCGCATCACTTTGCCGGCACCACGAATTCGGCGCGTTTCGGCCGTTCACCGCTGCCGCCAGGGATCACCACGACCACCCGGCAAACGGTTTGCCCCCCTCGTGACTCCGCCGTCGCCTGAACCAGCGTTCCACCGTTTTGAGCCGCGACACGCGAACCGACGGAATAGCAATCGACACCCGATTGGGCCACCGAAATGCCGGGCCAGACCAGCGCCGGTAGAAGGGCCATGGCGACGAGAAAGCCGGGTTTGTTTGTGCGATGCCAGAACATGGAAACCGATGTACCTTATCGAGGCTGAATAGGAAATGAACGGTTGCTTTATTTTATCGCGCTCTTGGTCAGCGAAGGCGCGGTTCAGCCGCCGCGCCTTCGCCTGGATATCTATTGGATCCGGCTCCGGGCGTTGACCCTGCCGAAAATGGCGATCAGTCCGGATATGGCGGTGATGGCCTGCAAAAGACCTTCCGAAACAGCGGCACTGTCGATATCTCCCAACGGATAGCCCATCATGCTCGCCGCGGTCGCCGCGATCGTCACCATCGAGGCCCAGATGGTGCGGGAAAGATACCAGGGTTTGGTTTCGTTCATCGTTCTTCCTCTCTTCTGAAATTGAGCTCAAACGGGGACCGAGACCGTTCCGGGGTTTCCCGGCCCCGCTCGTTCGCTCATCTGTCGTACGGTGAAATGAATCTCTGAGGGCATTGTTGGGAAATCGATCGCCCTCTGGTCCGCTGCGTAGGTCCAGCCGGCGGCCTCGCACACAACGCTGCGCACCACCGACCCGTCATCGCCGGAAACATCGACGCGATAGCGTTCGGATGCCTCCCCGAGCGGTATTTCGCTTCCCAACCAGGAATCGGCCTCGATCCGCCCACGCCGCACCCATGAAAGAAACACCGCGCCGGTGAGGCCCATGCGCGCTCTTAGATGCACCGGTGAAAGCGGCAACAACGCCCTCGATCCACCGGATGCTTGCATCTCGAAGAAGCGCCCGCTTCCGAAATCCTCGCCTGCGGGACCGGTGCGCCAATTCCGCTCCAAACCGATCTCCGCTGCGTAAAGCCCGGCCGGTTGTACCGCCTGATCGAGCAACACGAATCCGGCACCTTCCGGTGCGCCGGCAAACATTGCATCCTCGGTGCCAAGTTGCCCGCGCAAGAGCCCGGCAAGACGCCAAACCGATGGCGCGATCTCTTCAGCGGAGGTAAATTGCACAACCTCCCAGCTCCGGGCGTGGCTGAAGATTGCGGCGGCATTTGCGCCGTTGAAGAGCCGTACTGGCGAGACGCTTTCCAAGGCGCCGGACAGAAGCTCCACCGTTATGCGCTTGCTTTTGTCCACCCGCCCGACAACTCCGGGATGAAGCTTCTCGCGCAAAAACCCCATGGTCGCGCGTCGCGCGATCGTGTTTCGCATTTCGAAGCCGCTCGCTTCGGGCGAAGCGAGAACCACATGACGGCTCCAGGGTTCGGCGTGCACGGCAATACGAAACTGCTCCTCGGCGGACTGCGCCCCCGGCTGCCAGGGCAAATCCAACATCAAAGCAAACGCAGCGCTTTCACCCTGCTCGTTTCCCTCGGTGGGCGGCATGGGATCCGGACGTGCACGCGGTGCCGGACCGGCACGCACACGGCGCGCTCTTACGCTCCGGAAGACGCCGTCCTCGATCTCGGTGACGAGATAACGGGCTCGCCCGGAAGCCCCCGGCAAATGCAGAATCGTGCCGGGACATACGTGACGGGCGGTCGGCGGCAAGGAAAAACGCGCCTCCTCCCGCGCGGCCCAATGGCGCAGCAACCAATTCTTTGCCTGGATTTCGGCCTCCGGCGCCGCCAAAACGCCCGGGAAACTCAAGAACTGCTTGCGTCGCCCCTTTGCGCCGAGGTGAACCGCGAGCGTGGTCGAGGATTGATGATCGCGCATCTCGTCGCGATAATCCAAATGCACTTCGGCGGGCAGGGTGTGATCCGGATCGCGTGCCCGCTCGAGGATCGCCCCATTGGCTTCAATCACCAGATCGTCGACCGTCTGCGCATCTCTCAAGGCCGCTCCGAGAGATTGAAATGTCAGGCGGCCCGTTCTTTCGTGCACGCCGATGCCGAACAGATCCGTTATCGGTTCCAGAGCGGCACGCGCGGTCGTTGGGCTGGCAATTACATAACCGGTGACCGCACCGTCTGCCTGCACTGTCTCCCCGGCATCGAGTCCGTGATCGCGAAGAATGGCATTGATCAGATCTCCAGCCGTCAGGGTGCCGGCACGCCCGTTCAGCCAATGCCCGCATGACCAGTTTTCGCTGTCACCCCAAACATCGCCGCGATTGGGAAATGCTGGAAACGGCCGCGCGTCCCAGGCCCAGACAGAAAACATATCCGGGTCGACCATTGGCCCGTGATAGATCGGCGAAATCGGATTGTGCGCGCCGTCATCCTCCCAATAAGCGTAATGCGCCTCCAGCAGCCGGTGCTGTGCCAGGTCGGAGCGCCCACCGTTGGAGAAATACGGCAATGCGTTTTCGGAGGACTTCGCATCCGGGAATACATTCGGCTGGTTCGATCCCTTGTCGACGGCGGGGCAACCGAGTTCGGTGAAAATCAGTCCCGTCAGAACGCCCGACCGATCACCGTCCGCATGAGGTTGTGCATCGTCCGGCGTTTCCCACCCCTCGATCTGCGCCCGCTTGCGCAAAAGCCGCTCCGAGCGCCCGCTGGCGAGCGCCAACAATTCGAACGAAGCCCGCGCCCCCTCACGCAGCGCGCGCACCGCCATCAGATCGGTCGAAACCGTCCTGCCCATATATCCCATCCATGTCCGGAAACAGAAAAGGCGCGCCCTCGTCAAAGGACCCGCCTCGAAACGCCGCAACTTTGCGACCATGCCTGAACCCTATCAAGCGACCGTCACGCTGTCAAGAATTTTTTCCTATATTTCCCTATATGCCGCTTGTGCGTTAGCCATCCCGTTCGTTTTCCCTTGCGGAAAACACCGAAATGCGAAGAAACTCACAGAACAATCCGCTAGAATAGCGATTATATGCCGGTGAGCGATGTGGGGTCGTATTCGGCAGGCAGCTCCGTAGAGCGGATCTGATTGGGTTGGCCGTGAATGGCCGGACGGGAGTTTGGGTGAAAAAGCCGCGCGAAAAACGGCAGACCAAGGCGCCACGTGCGACCAGATTTCTGGCGTTCGATGCCTGGATCGATTCCACGCTTTATGAAGCGGGCTTCAAGCTCGCCGAATTATGGGAAAGCGTGACGATCTTCTTCCGTCGTTTTCGCGTTTATGGCGTCAGGCGCGCGGCGGTGGAAGTTTTCAGTGAAGGTGTCACCCTGACCGCGGCCGGGTCCGTGGTCATGCTCGCGCTGGCCATCCCCGCATTCGAGGAAACAGCGGGCGACTGGCGGGCGCAGGACGATTACGCAGTCACATTTCTCGACCGCTACGGCAATGAAATCGGCCAGCGCGGAATCATCCAGCGCGATTCCGTACCCGTCGACGAAATTCCCGACCACGTCATCAAGGCGGTTCTGGCCACCGAGGATCGGCGGTTTTTCGATCATTTCGGCATTGACCTTCTCGGGCTCGCCCGCGCGCTGACCGAGAACGTCCGTGCCAATTCGGTTGTCCAGGGTGGCTCGACCCTCACCCAGCAGCTCGCCAAGAATCTCTTTCTGTCCAACGAAAGAACGCTCGAGCGCAAGATCAAGGAAGCCTTCCTGTCGATCTGGCTCGAGACGAACCTGTCGAAGTCGGAAATCCTGCAATACTATCTCGATCGTTCTTATCTCGGCGGCGGCACATTCGGCATCTCGGCGGCGGCCGATTTCTATTTCGACAAGACAGTCAAGGATTTGAACCTTGCCGAGGCGGCGATGATCGCCGGTCTGTTCAAGGCCCCTGCCCGCTACGCTCCGCATGTAAACCTGCCGGCCGCGCGTGCGCGGGCCAACGAGGTTCTCACCAACATGGTGCAGGCCGAGTTCATGAGCGAAGGACAAATCCTCTCGGCGCGCCTGCATCCGGCCACCGCAGTGGATCGCGAGGGGACCGACACGCCCGATTATTTCATGGATTGGGCCTTTGAGGAGGTGAAGCGCGTCGTTCCACCCGGAGCCACCCATTCGCTCGTCGCACGCACAACGCTCGATCCGAACCTGCAGAAGGCTGCAGAGGAATCGCTCGAATTTCACTTGCGTCAGTATGGCAAGGATTACGATGTCTCCGAAGGGGCCATCGTGCTGATGGACACCGACGGCGCGGTGCGCGCCATTGTCGGCGGCCGCGACTACGGCACCAGTCAATTCAACCGCGCCACCAAGGCCGAACGCCAGACAGGCTCCTCCTTCAAGCCCTATGTCTACGCGGTGGCGATGGAAAACGGCTTCGGGCCCGATTCGGTTATTTCCGACGGCCCGGTGTCCTGGGGCAGCTGGTCGCCGCGCAATTACGGCCGCAGCTATGCCGGCCGCGTCACGCTGACGCGCGCATTGATCAAATCCTACAACACTGTTCCCGTGCGGCTGGCGCGAGACCATTTGGGCGTCGCCCCCATCATCTCCCTGATCAAGTCGTTTGGCATCGAATCGCCGCTCAATGGCCACAAGACCATGGTTCTGGGCACATCCGGCATGACCGCGCTCGATCAGGCGACCGGCTATTCCGTCTTCGCAAATGGCGGCTACGCCGACACACGTTTCGGCGTTGTCCAGATGATGACGCACGCGGGCAATTTGATCTACGACCATGGCCGCGACGCTCCGTCGCCGCGCCGGGTTCTGTCTGAGCAGGCCGCCGCCTCGATGAACCGGATGCTCATTCTCGTCCCCGAAGAGGGAACCGGCCGCCGTGCGGCGCTGCCGATGACCCGGTCCGCGGGCAAGACCGGCACCACCCAGTCTTATCGCGACGGCTGGTATGTCGGCTACACCGGCAATTATGTCGCGTCGGTCTGGCTCGGCAATGATGATTTTCATGCCACCCGTCGCATGACCGGCGGCTCATTGCCCGCCATGGTCTGGCAACGCCTGATGGCCTATGCCCATCAGAATGCCGAACTGAAGCCACTGCCGGGCATCGAGGGGCCGATGCGCATCGAGACCGAAGAGGACGAAACGGTCAGCGAGGATGGTGCGGTTGCCGGTCGGAGCAGCGAGGCCCTCCCACTAGCGCTTACCGCGCGAACTTCGCTTTTTCTCAAGGAACTGGCCGAGGATTTCGAAACGGCGCCGCGTCTGCGCAAACCCGCCTCTCACGAAACCCTGTCCGCCCTGTAATGCCCCGCGGAGCAGGCCTAAAAATGCTTGAACCTGCGGTTCAAGCTGGGCTATCGGGGAGTGTCCGTGGCTTGCCGGAATACGCATGCTGAAAACCGTCTTCTTTGTTGCTTTCGTGTTGCTCATCGCGCTCGGCGGTGGCGCGGGCAGTGCGTGGCTCGCACTTGAATCGACGCGAACCGTCGGTTCCGTCGAGATCGGCCCCTGGGTTACCTTTCCGAAGCAAGGCACACACGATGCCGATCCGTATTCGCGGGCCAGAAGTGCGCGCCTCGGCCTGCTCACTCTCGGTCAGGCGGAAGGCATCGTTCTCGTCGCGGCCTCCGACAGTGCGGGTCGCCCCCTTTTGCGTGAGTGCAGCTATCGGCTTGAAGGCGACCTCCCCCCTGCCCGCTTCTTCACCTTGCATGCCACCGACCCGAACCGTCAGATCCTGCCCGCACCCGCCCGCTTTACCTCGTCCCTTCATTCGCAGAGTTTGCTTTGGCGGCATGGTCGGCCACTGAGCGTTTTCGTAGCCCCGCATCCGCATGCCGAGAATTGGCTGGCCATTGAGGGAAGCGGGCCGATGCGCCTCGTTCTCACTCTGGTAGACACGCCCATATCCACTGGCGCACGCGTGGGCGAAACGGATATGCCCACCATCACACGGACGGGATGCGATGCTTAGGCTCTTGCATATGATATTGCTCGGCCTTTTCGGCGCGGCGGCCATTCACATCGCGATTCTGTTCCTGCTCCCGACCTATTCCGAACGGGATGTCTGGTCGGCCATGGCCAACGAAAGTGGACTCAACGAATTTGTGCGCCTCGGCGAGGACAACGCCGATCCGCTTCTCGCCGAACGGCAGAACCCCTTTTTCGACGCGGCCGCATGCCGCTTCGACCTTGAGAACGGCATGACCCGTATCGCCTCGGGCGATACGGTGCCCTTCTGGTCTTTCTCCGTCTACGATCGCGATGGATTCAACGTGTTCAATGTGAATGACCGCAGCGCCACCGAACGCGGATTGGACGCGTTGATCGTCAACGCCGCTCAGTTGCTGGAATTGCGCAAGGGAGTGCCTGAGACGCTGGCGACCTCGCTGATCGCGCAGACGGAACTCGGCGAGGGCACGGTCGTGGTCCGCGTTTTCGTTCCGGACAGCAGTTGGCAGGCCGTCGTGGACAGCTTCTTCGAAAACTTGCGGTGTGAACCCCTTTGAAGCGGCTTGGTCGCCGGCGCTTCGCCTCGCCTTGAACCGACAAGATGTCGAGACATTGGGTCAGGGCGATGTCATGAGGATTGGCTCGGGATGAGCTTAACCTTTCGTCGAACGCCGTCGAACATCATGGGGACGATTATCCCCACCGTCGTCGAGGTCGCTCTCCTGCCGTTTTTCATAACGCACGCCAGGAAAGATGATGATCGAGGCCTCGGTCGAACGCCGCTTCGCCGGACCGGATGAAGGTCTTTTTGCAGCCGGTGCAAACCTTAATATCGTCGCCATGACATCGCGTCCCTTTTTGTGACGGAGTGGTACGCAACGCCTCCTTCGCCCAGTAAGGCATCACATGGTTAACGTTTCGTTACTCATCACTCGAGAGTCTGAATGGAATTCTAAAGAAATCGGTTAACAGCTTGCTAAGGGAATTGGTGTAATTCTCTTCACACATCGGCTTGCAGCAAGCTGCGCCGATGGCGTTTGTAACCGGTCGCGTTTTGGAGGTTTTGATCTGCGTGTCGTCCGCTGTATTCAGGCAACTGGCTTCTGGCGGGGAAGCGCAAAGACCCGAGCGGCTGTTTCGCGCCGCGATATCCGCATTCGCATCCCTGACACGTCCAACACGACGCGAGATCGCCCAGCTCGATGATCTTGCGCTCCCCCTCTACCCCCTTATTCCGGCGGAAACGCGCCGTTACGCCGCCGCCGTTTTGTCTGAATGCAACTCCCCTCCACAGGGACTTCTCCAACAACTGGTGAATGAACCGGCGGAGGTTTCCGCTCCCCTTTTGATACGTTCCCCGGCGCTATCGGATGTCGATCTGATCGACCTGATCGCCCGGCACGGCAGCGCTCATGCCCGCGTTATCGGTCGTCGGACGGAACTGCATCCCGCCATCGCCGCTCTGATCAGGGCGTTGTCGGCTCAGACAGATATGTCGGCATCTGGCGCCACCCCCGTCGAAAACCCCGTTGAAGCGGACGTACGCAACCGTTTGCGCTTGATCATGCGCGCAGCCAATTCGCAGTCCTCACATGTTCGACAGGTCGAAAACCCCGCGCTACCGGGGGCCGAAAAGGCCGCCGCCACGCTTCGCGCCGCGGCCTTTTCCAGCGAGCCCGGTGCGCTCGAACGGGCGCTGTCATCGGTTCTGGGCATTCCGGTCGAAGCCGCACGCGAAATCACGGAATTCCCCACCTATGGCGAACTCATCGTCGCGTTGAAAGCGCTGGCCTTCGACGATGCAGCCGCTTTTCTTTTGACCGCCATTGTGTTTCCCGGTCTCTTTGTTCAACGCAGCGCCATCGGCTTCTTCCTGGAGCGCTACCGTTCCCTCGCACCGGCCTCCGCACACCAGAAACTGCGGGATTGGCGCACGGGCGTCAGCATTCCCGGCCGAGCCGATCAGCCGGCCGCGATCTCGAAATAGCGCTCCGCCTCGTCGAGGTTCGTCACCTCGATCTCGACCAGCCAGAAATCCGGGTCGAAGCGGCGCTCACGCTCGAGCCGCTTGTCGATAACCACGTCATCGCCCTCAGCGATCAATGTAAAACGACGTTCGTTGGGGCGAGCTTCGTCATACACCGCCTGTGCGGCGGGACCATAGAGTGCCTGCTGGCCAAAGCGGTTGCGAAGCAGAATGAAGATGGTTCCGGCCTCGCGTGCGCCTTTTTGCAACACGCTGGCAAAGCCGCCCTCTGCAAAGAGCCGCTTTGTCAGGGCCGAAACCCAGAAATCGCTGGTCAGACGCATGCGCGACGCCTCCTCGCTGAAACCGGACAGAACCCGCCAGGAATTTCCGTTTTACGTCAGTTGGTCAGGCCGACTTCGCGCATCTTGGCAAGGAACGCCTCATCCGGCCGCCCGCTGACCGGCAGACCGAAAAGGCTCTGGAACTCGCGGATTGCAGACTGCGTATCCTGTCCGAGTACGCCATCCACTTCGATTCCGTCATTGCCAAAAGCTTTCACCCCGGCCTGCACCCGCATGATGGTCGGGTCGGCTTCGGTCATCTCGAGTGCAGCGGTCTGAACGGCCGGTTTCGGCACCTCGGCGGAGGGAACCGGCATCTCGGCCTGCCTGGACCGTTCTTCGGGGGCGGCGCGGGTTTCCATGCCCCGCTCGTAGCTCGGTCGCGGTGTCGGCGTCGGAGCCACACGCGGCACGGACAGCGTTTCAGAATCCGTCGGCGCTTGGGACGCGGATGACACACTCTCAGCGGGCAACCCGGCCGACAAGCCAAGCTGGCGCAACAATGCCTGATCGACCGTCGGTGTCGGATCCAGATCCACGATGCGGCGATAATTGCCGATCGCCGTCCGCGTCGCCGGCCCCTGGAGGCCGTCAATCGTGCCGCGGTAAAGCCCCAGCTCCCGTAGCACCGTCTGAACCTGGCGTATGGTTGGATCGCCACCGGTCACGGCGTCGGGACGTTCTACCGGGATCGCACCCGTCGTGTCCCGATCCGGGGCCACATGGCGAGGTGCCTGACGTGGGACCTGTTCGACCCTTTCCGGGCGCTCATCCGGCGTCGGGCTGCTCGGCGTTTCGGTGAAAGCGGGCGTGCGCGTGGAGATCAGCGCGCTCGAGTGGAAATGCGGTTGATACCAGAGTGCATTTGCCGAAACGAAGGAAAACGCGACGGCAAAGGCCGTCGCGCCACCGACCGCCACCGGATTGCGAACGATGGTCATGCCGATCCCGGCGAGCCCGGCGCGCAGCAGTGTCCCAAAGGTGACGTCCGGTTCAGGCCGTCTTGCGGTATTCTTCATCACTCCACTCATCGTCAATCACCGGCTTGCCATCCCGGTGTTCCTGATCCTTTTCCGCGCCGACGCCAACCGGCAACGAAATGCTCACACGCGTGCCCTCGCCCGGCGCGCTGTCGATCGTCATACCACCGCCTTGCAGAGCCACGAGTCCTTTCACCAGCGCAAGACCGAGACCGGTTCCCTCCACGTGCCGCGTTTCCTCGTTGCGCACCTGGGCGAACGGTTCGCCGATGCGCTCGAGATCGTCGGCAGCAATGCCCACGCCGTCATCGGCGACACTGAAGTCCAGGCGATTGCCGGACCGCGTGGCCACCACACGGACCCGACCATTGGCATGCGAGAACTTCACCGCGTTCGACAAGAGGTTGATCAACATCTGCTGAACGGCACGCCGGTCGCAATAGACCACACCAACATTGTCGGCAACGGCGATATCGACCTCGATGGACCGCGCGGTCGCGTCCGCTTGGGCAAAGGCCACGCTTGCATGCACAGCCTCTGCGAAGTTGAACGCCTCCGGGTGAAGCGTATAGGTGCCCGCTTCCAGTTTGGAAATCTCCAACGTGGAATTCACCACCGAGAGAAGGTGGTCGCCGGCCTCGTGAATGAGCCGCACATATTCGCGCTGCCTGTCATTGGAAAAACGCCCGAAGATTTCGGTCTGAAGCGTGTCCGAAAAGCCGAGAATGGCATTGAGCGGCGTTCTCAGCTCATGGCTGACTGCCGCCAGCATGCGCTTGCTTTCGACCTTAGCCGCCCGAGCCTCGTCGCGTGCCCGTATCAGGCTGTATTCCAGTTTCGCTTTATCGCCTTCATCGCGCACGATGGCGATAATTTGTCCCGCATCGTCCCCCTTCAGAAGTTCGATACCGAACTGGCGATAACCGGGAGCCCGGAATTCGTCGCTTTCCACCGGCATGCGCAAGCGAATGCTGATCGCGCGCCCGTCGGCGCCTTCGTTCATCTGGGAAACGGCGCAAAGATAGGCAACGCGGTCGCCCACATGAATGCGTTCGAAAAAACCGTTCCCAAGGAGAATGTCGGAGCGCACGTTCAAAACGCTTTCCGCCTGATGGGACGCATCCACCACATCGCCTGCCCCGTTGAGGCGCAGCAGCAGAGCCTTCATTCGTCCCTCGATGCCAGTGGCTTCCAACGGCGTGCCGGCATCGTGCCGCTCGGTGCGCCAGCCCCCGAAGCGCAGGCCAAGCGTTGCGGCATAAATCAGAGGTATCAGCCAATGCGCTGCCAGAGGCATTGTCGTTATCGGTCCAATGTCCGGAATTCCCGCCGCCAATGCCAGCGAGATGGCCGAAACGCCGGCAATGCAACCCGCGAACGCCGCGCGCCGTGTGCGAGCGACCCAAAGACTTTCCGCCACAAGGGCCCCGGCCATAACCGTCATGGGCGAAGCTGTGCCTCCCGAAATCACGACGATAGCGCCGACAGCGACCACGCCCAGGCCAAGCGCAACCGTCTCAATCAACACACGCTGGCCGCCCGCAAGCAGGCCCGCGGCCGTCAGCCAGCTAACGGCAAATCCCGCACTGGCGAGCGCCAGCGTCTGCGCGAAGCCGATGGTTCCGGCAAGAAGAAGCGCAACCGCGCCCGCGAACAAAAACGGTGCGGTGAAAAGCACACCCGCCAGTCGCAACTGACGTGAACGCTCCGCCCCTCGCTCGACGCTGGGGTGGATCAGCCTTTCGCAGGCGGCCGAAAGGGCTGCCGGCCATTCTTGATATGAAGCTACTCGTGAACTCAACTCGACGCGCTCTTGCTTTGTCCGTTCGGCGGGTTCTTGTTCCTGACGAGACTCGCATCGAGCGTTTAAGGAAAGGATAAGCGCAGGCGCCGAAGGGCGGATAGCAAGCGCAAAACACGAGAAATCGACGTCCTGAACGCGGATGAATGCGGTCATGGTTAACGCCCGCTGAACAGAATTCGCACCCAGGCGAGAACGCTGAAAATCGTTCAATTCATGGACACATACCGGAAAGAACAATCGTCTCAACTTGTTAGATGATGAACCAAACGTGACCAACGGCCTTAAGGTTTGAGTCGGGTTTGCCTCAAAGGCGGATATTTCCGAACTTTTAAAAATTTTGCCGTCAATTTTAGGAAAAATCTCAAGAGCTCCTTGGCGCGATCATGCCAGGATGCTTGCCAGGCACGCCCTTCGGGGCAGGAAACGGGACTGGACGTCATGGGTTTTCTTATTCGCTCGATCTTTTGGCTTTCGCTGGTACTGCTGTTGTTGCCGATTGGCGGAACCGGCGGTGAAGATGAGGGCGATGCGCCGCAAGTCGGCGCCCTTCAGGCACTGGGGGCGGCGCGCGAGGCGGTCAGCGACATGGTCGGTATCTGCGAACGCAAGCCGGAGGTCTGCGAGACCGGGCGCGCGGCGCTTCAAACGATCGGCGTCCGTGCTCGCGAAAGCGCGCGCATAGCCTATGAGATGCTTGAGGAAGAGCCGGCGGACGGCGTGCCCGAAGCCAGCGCGAACGCGGCCGAGGCGCCGCTGACGACTGGAAGCGTTTCGGAGCCTGCGACCGTTCGATAGTTCCCCGGCTTTACAGGTCGGCTGCAAGGTTTTTCCGTGACGAAAGCCCGGACAACCACTATATCCAGCTCAATGAGCACCACAATCGACACCATCTACGACGATTTCGCATTCCTGGACGATTGGGAAGAGCGTTACCGTTACATTATCGACCTCGGCAACGGCCTGTCGCCCTACCCCGAAACCGAACGCGATGAAGCGCACAGGGTGCGTGGCTGTGTCAGCCAGGTTTGGCTTCACACTGAGCGCGGCAAAGGTGAAGACCCGATCCTCACCTTCAAGGGCGATTCCGATGCCCACATCGTGCGTGGTCTGGTCGCAATCATGATGCTGCTCTTTTCGGGCAAGCGTGCCAGCGAAATCCTCGCCATCGACGCCGAAGACGTGATGCGCAAGCTTGGCCTCGACGATCACCTCACACCGCAGCGCGCCAACGGCCTGCGATCCATGATCCAGCGCATCAAGAGCGAGGCCACCGCCGTCGCCCCCGCCATGGGCTGATGATCCCGCGGTCAGGCGAAACACCCGACCGCAAGATCACCTTACCTTCAAACGATTTTCGGTCGATAGTTCTGCGTTCCCCAATGCAGGATAGGCCTTCGCGCGTCACCGCGTTTATCGGACGAAGGCTCGTAATGCCGGCCAAGCGCTCCGAGCGCGGTCTTCAGCACCACCTTGGCCGACCGGACAGGCCAGCCGCGTTCCGTTTCCACCTGCTCGAAACCCTTCAGGAAACAGCACACATCCACAAGAATGCCTGCCAGTTCCGGTCCGACCTCGTCGAGCGCGCTGTCTACGCGCTGGCGCGCCGCCAACGCGGCGTCCGTCAGTTCCACGCCGCCCCCCGCCCCGGCACCCCGTTTTCCAGCAGAAACGGTTGCCACCCAGTTCGCACTCAAGCGCGGCATGATCTGCCCGCGCGTGTAGTCCGCCCGCAATCTTTCCCCCGCATCGAATTCCACCTGGGTGAGAAAAGATTCGCCATTGCGTGTTCGCCGGCGCGCCAGTTGAGCCAGGGGAGATTCGCTGAGCGTTGCCGAAACGACTTCCCGCTCGCGACCCCGCCCGAGAATTCGGGTTTCGACATTCCAATGCTGATCGCGGAAGGGGTCGCTCTTTGCAACGAGCCGCCGTGCGAACGCCACCCCGGCCGGGGTAAGCGCGATCCGCTCTCCCTCGACACGAAGAAGGTCCTCCTTGTGCATCGCGTTCAACACGGCAATCGAAACCGAGATCGTGCCCCGCTCACCGCCGTCCAGAAGCGCGCTGTCCCGTTTTGCACCGGGTTGGCGCCAGACCGGTCCCTTCTGCAGAAACCGCATGGCACGCTTCCGCTCACGTGCAAGGCGCACATCGTCCTTCAAAACAGCCATCTCAGCGCACCTCCATGTTGCGGAACGCGGCCGCGGTAACGCGTTCCGTCATCAGAACGATGCGGTCGAACTCTTCATCGTCGCGCATGTCTTCGATGATGTGACAAGCATACTGCACCGTCGTGCGGTCCCGCCCGAACCCCCGCCCCACCTCGGTCATGTTGAGACCCAGGACCACGTGCGCCGCATACATGCCGATCTGCCGCACACGGGTTACGCTCGTTGAAGAACGCCGCGTCTCGCGCAACTCGCGGCCGCTTACATTGAACAGGGCGGCGACAATATCGAGCACGCATTCGCAGATCTCTCCGATCCGCTCTTCGGTCACCGGGCTCAAGCGGCGTTGAAGCGCCACGGACGCTTGTTCTTCCGGCGTCACCTTCTGCCTGTCTCTTTCTTCCGGCGATTTGGTAGCGTTTGAATGCACAGACTTTATCCCTTCCCAAAAAGAGGAATAAATTCTTATACCGCACAGCGCCATCGACGGGAACAAATAGCGAACAAGTATTTTCTCCAATATGCCTCAAACATTTGAAATAACTGGAAAAATAATCCATTCGCGTGAATTTTAGCGCCAGTTTATCCCCGCCACTCCGACTGCTCGCATAGTGATCGCTCAAAACGACAGGGGTTGATCATGACAGCGGTGAAGCAGGAAAGCCTGACATTCCTAGAAACCAAGCGACAGCGCCGCGAGGACGCACGACAAACGGCGGCGCTGTTTCTGATCGGCGGCATGGACCTGCACAAAGCAGAGCAATGTTCAGGAACAGAGCGCGCCGGCATGCTCAGACGCCTCAAACGGTTGATCGAGAGAGAACGTCTGAAGGGTGTCCGCAATCACTGGAGTTATGACCTCAATCGGCACATTGCGCTCAGCCAGGCACTCAAGCGCCTTACCTCACACCCCACGCAGGACAATCGCGCGCCGTCCCTGAACCATGACAGACGGCAATAGGCGGCCCGCACTATTGCCTTGCCGCGAGGGGCACATAAAAAAAGCGGCGCCCCACGCGCCGCCTGCAGTTTATAGGAACCATGCTGGCAGTGCCGCAGGCTCCTATTTCTCCTTGCGCTTGCGACCTAAGCCCATCTGCTTGGCCAGCTTCGAACGCGCCACGGCATAGCTGGGCGCAACCATCGGATAATTGGCGTCGAGTCCCCACTTCTCCCGATATTGCTCCGGCGTCATGCCATAATGCGTCATCAGATGGCGCTTTAGAGATTTGAACTTCTTTCCGTCTTCCAGACAGATAATGTAGTCTTCGTGCACCGAGCGTTTCGGATTTACAGCCGGTTTCTGCTTTTCGGCAGGTGGAGTTTCCGGAGTACCGCTGACACGACCAAGCGCTGCATGAACGTCTGCAATTAAATTGGAGAGTTCGGATGCAGGAACAGGATTGTTGCTGACGTAAGCGGCAACGACATCCGCGGTCAGCTCAATAAGCATGTTGTCGCTTTTTAAAGAATCTTCGTTCATTTTGTTACCTTGCCCCAACGTAAAATTATAATCAGAACCTCATGTCGCCATTGATGAGGTCTCTACAGGAATCTTTATTCTTTAGGCATTTCTTTGGCGATTCCCGACAAGGCAGCAATCATATCGTTTTTTTCGTCCTTCCGGTCAACTCACAATTTTAAATCAATACTGTCAAAACCTGAGCATGAGATGTTTATTCCATCTCAAAAAACTGAATTCAATTCCAAAAATCAGATCAAATTTATCTTAATCTCACCGCTATTCTAAGCCAACCTTATCAATTTTCGGGACGACGACGTAACAATCGAGTGATGAAGCATGGTTGGACACGCATACCAGCGCAGGAAAATCAAAGCTTCCCATTAGCCGGCGAGCCTTCCCCCGGAGGAGAGGCGAACACGGCCCATGAAAAGAATAGAGAAGAAGAACTTCTTCTAATCTTCTTCGTTTCTTTGAGAATCGTTTGTAGACGAGAACGTATTGCCAAGTTCGGCCATGTCGTCATGCACCGAACGCCCCCAGAGCTTATAGCCGGCGGCATAGGCGGCTTTTGCCAGAAGATGCGCCGATATCGGAGCCGTCAGCAGGAAGAAAACCACCGCCGCCAGCGCCCGCGTTACAATCGCCTGATCCTGCGCGAAAATCGCCAGAGCCACGAGCATGAGCCCGGAGCCAAGCGTTCCGGCTTTGGAAGCGGCATGCATCCGTGTGTAAAGGTCCGGCAATCTCAGAATGCCGATTGCCGCGACGAGCGTGAATGCGGCGCCGACAACGATGAGCACTGCGGTGATGATGTTGTAAACGTCGCCCATCATTCGCCCTTATCCCCATAGATGCCCAGCGTGTCGCGTTTCACGAATTCCTGCTCGTAGCGCCGGCTGAGCACGAAGCGGGCAAAGGCAACGGTTGCCAGGAAACCGACGAGTCCGAGAGCGATGGCAATGTCGAGATAAAGTGTGAACCCCGTGCGGATGCCGATGACGGCGATGAAACCGATGGCGATCGTCACCAGCATATCGAGAGCCAAAACCCGGTCGGGCAAGCTCGGTCCCACGACCACGCGCACGACCGTGAGCAGAAACGACAGGCTCAGCAATGCGAGGGCGATAAATTCGGCGAAAACGAGAAACTCAGCGCTGGCGCTCATCGAAACGCCTCCATGATCTTTCTTTCAAAACCCTCGGCGATATCGCGCCGCAACGCCTCCGGATCCGAGCAATCGATGGCGTGGACGTAGAGAAAGCGGCGATCCTCCGAAACGTCGACGGACAAGGTCCCCGGCGTCAGCGTGATGAGATTTGCCAGAAGCGTGATCTCGAAATCCCTGTCGACCTTGAGCGGATAGGCGAAAATGCCCGGTTTCAGGTCCATTTTCGGAGACAGAACGAGAAGCGCGACCCGCCAGGCCGAAAGCGCCAACTCGTAAAGGAACAGCAGCGCAAGGGAAACGACACGCAGGCTGCGCGCGAAATACCCCAGCGATCCGACCTGCTCTCGGATCAGATAAAGCGTGGCAGCCCCGAGGAGAAAACCGAAGATGAAGTTTGGCAGTGAAAACGAACCGCTCACCGCGGTCCAGATCAGCGCCAGGATGATGTTGATCAGGGACAGTCTCATTGAACGGCCTCCACGGGGAAAACCGCACCGATATAACTGGAGGAATCCAGCAGCCCCCCCGCCGCCGCCGCCGCGACGCGAATGAACGGTTCGGGATAGACGCCGAGCAGGATGATCGGAACGCAAAGCAGAACCAGCGAGGTATAGCCGAAACCGGGCCTGCCGATCGCCGCTTCGCCGGCGGGAGCCACCTCCTGTCTGTCGCGCCAGATCGCCAGAATATAAACGCGGCCAAGCGCAATCGTGGTCAACAGCCCGGTCAGCAGGATCGCGAAGGAGAGCCATGGCCATCCCGCCTCCAGCGAAGCCCTGACGAGCAGAACCTTCGGCCAAAGTCCGGACGCGGGCGGCAATCCCGCGGCGGCGAGCATCAGGACGAGCGCAAACGCTCCCATAGCGGGATAGGAACGGTAAAGTCCGCCGAGTTCATGCAGCGAATAGCTTCCGCCCAATCCCTTCATGACACCGGCCAGGAGATAAAGAGCCGTCATCGCAAGAACCGAATGGAAGGCATAAAGTATGGTGCCGGTCAGCCCGGTTTCGGTTCCCAATGCGAGACCCGCAAGCATCACGCCGACGCCCGAGATCACCACGAAGCCCAACACCCGGCGTATATCCGATTGCGCGATTGCTCCCATGATGCCGAGCACCATTGTGCCCGCGGCCACCCAGGCGATGACGCCGGAAAGCTCCGCCCGCTCGACGGGGAAAAGCATCACCAGGACACGCAGCAGCGCATAGACGCCCACCTTCGTCAGAACGCCGCCGAACAGTGCTGCCGTGACAATGCGTGGCGTGTGGTAGGACGCCGGCAGCCAGAAATTCACCGGGAACGCGGCGGCTTTCATTCCGAAGGCGAGCAGATAAAGCACAGCCAGCGTCATCAGCGGGCCGGTCTCGCGCATGGCCTCCGCCTTGCGTGCGATATCGGCCATGTTGAGCGTTCCGAACGTGCCGTAAAGATACGCCGTTGCCGTCAGGAACAACGTCGTGCCCACCAGATTCAGGATGGCATATTTGGTCGCGCCGTCGAGCTGGCGTTCGGTCGATCCGAGGATCAGGAGACCGAAAGACGAAATCAGAAACACCTCGAACCAGACATAGAGGTTGAAGATATCGCCGGTGAGAAACGATCCGCCGACACCTGCCATCAAAAGCATCACGAACGGATAGAATCCGTAGCGCCGGCCGGTCGTGCCGATGTCTTTCATCGCATAGAGTGCACAAACGCTGGCAACCAGCATTGCGACGAAGGAAAGCGACGCGCCAAGTACGTCCGCGGTGAAGGATATGCCGAAGGGCGGCAGCCAGCGCCCCATGGTCATGACCTGAGGTCCATCCGCCAGCACCTGCAGAAGGAGCGCGGCATTTGCGCCGAGCGTTAAAAGCAGGCCCGCAATCGCGACACTCGCATGCAGCCGGGTTTCGTGACGAACCATGAGCAGAATCGCGCCGAACAGGATCGGCACGCCGACAGGCGCCACCAGCATCCAGTCGCCCAGCGTCGTTGGCTGGGTCACCATTGCGTTGGAAATATCTATCGATTCAGCGGCCATCGGTGTCTCAGTATCCAAGCGGGGGCATCGGTTCACCCTCGGGTTCGGCGACGCGCATTCCATCCGTGTCGTCGGTTCCCAATTCCTGGTAGGCGCGGAACGCCAGAACCAGCAGGAAGGCAAACAACGAGAACGAAATCACGATCGCCGTCAGCACCAGCGCCTGTGGCAGTGGATTGGCCGTTGCCACTTCGGGTGTTTGCAGGGCTTCGGGGATGATCGGCGGCACCTCCCGTGTCAGCCTGCCAGCCGTGAAGATCGAAAGGTTCACCGCATTGCCGAAGATCGAGACCCCCAGCAGAATGCGGATGATGTGCTTCGAAAGCATGAGATAGATGGCAACGGCGAAGAACACGCCGACCACGAAGGAGAGAGCGACTTCCATTATCCATGCTCCCTTTCTTCCAGGGCGAGCGCAACCGACGTGATCGAGCCGAGAACGACAAGGTAAACGCCGATATCGAAGAACAGCACCGTAGAGAGGTCCACCGGAACGCCGAGGACGCTGACCTTGATCCACAGACCCGTCATGAACGGAACGTTGAAGACGACGGAAAGCCAGCCGGAAATCGCCGCAACGAGCAAGCCGAAACCCGATATCGCCATCGGGTGAAAATAGAGTGATCGACGCACCGGCGAAACGCCACAGGCAACGCCGTAGATCGCGAAGGCTGACGCGGCGATCAGCCCGCCGATGAACCCGCCGCCCGGTTCATTGTGCCCACGCAACAGCACGAACACTGAGAACAGGACCATCAGGCTCGTGAGATAGGGCGCGACGGTGCGGAAGATGAGCGTGCGCATCTCAACCCTCCTCTTTGTTTTCGGTCAACGGCTTGGCGCTACGGATGCGCACCAGCGCCAGAATCGCCAGACCCGCGATCATCACCACGGCGATCTCGCCCAGCGTATCTGTCCCGCGGAAGTCGACGAGGATGACGTTCACGATGTTGCGGCCATGGGCGATGACCCGCGAATATTGCGAGAAGAAGTCGCTCAGCTCGGTGTTGAAAGGCACCTGCGTCACGCGCAGAAGCATCAGTCCGAGTGCCGCGCCACACGTTCCGGCAACGGCCACGTCGAGGATCTTTTCGCCTGTCGGGCGATGATCCGTCGGCGAAAGCCGCAGGCGCGTCATGACCAGCGCCAGGATGACCACTGAAAGCGTCTCCACCATGAATTGGGTGAAGGAGAGATCCGGCGCTCCCAGAAGCATGAAGATCAGTGCCACGGCAAATCCCTGAATGCCGAGCGAGACGATCGCCGTCAGTCGATCGCGCGCGTAGATGACCGCTCCAAGCCCTATGAGGCCAATGAGTAGCACCGTCCACTCGTAGAAAGGCATTCTCGGCAGCGTTGGCGCCGCCGGCCATTCGTCATAGAGGCCCATCGGAATCAGCAAGGCGGCAGCGACCGCGATGAAGGTCGCGGTCATGTAATAATCGAGGCGCCCGCTCTGAATGAGATTGGTCACGCGGAAGGACAAACGTGTCAGGCCCCGCAACACCTGGTCGAAGCCCTTGTCCGGCCCCCATCCGATCGCGTTGAGCACGCCGGCCATCGCCGCGCGCCCCTGCCCCAGCATGACAAACACGAGAACGCCGAGCGCCACCGTCACCATCGACAATGCCAGGGGCATGCCGATATGCGGTACGGTCGAGATCGTCACCGTAACCGGTTCGCCGAGAACCGCGGTCGACATCGGGCTGCTGACGAGCTCGTGGCTTACGCCCGAGAGCAGCGCCGCGATCAGCCCCAGCCCGCCCAGAACGAGCGGCCCGAGCCAGAGCAGGACCGGTCCTTCATGTGCATGTTTGGGCGTTTCGACCTTTGCGCCGATAAACGGCTTCAGCGCCACGGCAAAGCCGATTGCGAACATCAGGCCGTTGCCGACGAGCGCCACAAGCGTCAAGAGCGTGGTCCAGCCAGTGGCGAAACCGAGGCCCGCATAGATTTCTTCCTTGGCGAGGAAGCCGAAGAACAACGGAACGCCGCCCATCGATGCCGCAGCCAGGACGGCAGCCGTAAAGGTGACCGGCATCGCTTTGCGCAGACCGCCCAGTTTCGTGATGTCGCGCGTGCCGGATTCGTGGTCCACCAGCCCCGCCACCATGAAGAGCGCGCCCTTGAACATGGAGTGTGCCACCAGATAGAGCACGGCCGCCTCGACGGCCTTTTCCGACCCGACGCCCGTCAGCATGACCAGCAGACCGAGCGACGCCACGGTTGTGTAGGCCAGCATCAGCTTCAGATCGGTCTGGCGCATTGCCAAAAGCGTGCCGACGATCAGCGTCGCGCCGCCAAAAATGGGCAGGATCGTTTCCCATGCTGCCGTGTCGCCAAGCACCGGATTGAGGCGCATCAGAAGATAGACGCCGGCCTTCACCATCGTGGCCGAGTGCAGATAGGCTGAAACCGGCGTGGGCGCTTCCATCGCATTGGGAAGCCAGAAATGGAACGGAAACTGCGCCGACTTCGTGAACGCACCGCCGAGTATCAAAAGCAGCGCTGCCATGTAAAGCGGTGCGTCACGCAAGGCACCTTCGCTCGCGAGCAGCGCCGACATGGACGTGGCATCCGTCGCGCCCCAGATCACCAAGAGGCCGGCCAGAAGAGAAAGCCCGCCAAGTCCCGTCACCACCAAAGCCTGCAAGGCCGCGCGCCGCGAGGCTTCGCGCGAATGATCGAAGCCGATCAGCAGAAACGAGGTGATGGAGGTCAATTCCCAGAAAACGAAAAGCGTCAGGAAGGAATCGGCAACCACCAGACCCAGCATGGACCCCATAAACATCAGTATGAACGAGAAAAACCGTCCCTGATGCTCGTGCCCTTTCAGGTAACCGCCCGCATAAAGCACGATCAACGTGCCGATGCCCGTGATCAGCAACGCGAAAGTGACGGAAAGACCGTCTAGAAACCAGGAAAAATCGACCGAAAGGCTGGGGATCCATGCATAACCGCCCGCCAGCGTCTCGCCGCCGGAGATCGCTCCGACAAAGCCGGAAAAATGCAAAAAGATGAGAGCGGGTGCGATGGCCAGCACCCAGGCGGCATTGTGATGCAGCGCTCTTGTCAGGGCTGGCGCGATGGCGGCGGCTGCGAACGGCAGCAACAGAGTGAGAAATGTCAGCCACTGGCCGTCTGCCGTCATGAACTCTCCCCAATTAACTCAGTGTTTCAAGACACTTTTTAGAAAACTTAAGGTCACATAAACACTCGTTCTGAGCATCACAAGGCGTAAACCGGTCCCCAGGGCGCGATGAAATGCCGCCATTCACAAGAGATTGCCAACTTAAACCACCCATGGCGCAAGATGCAAAATCATGTATCGGACACGGTCACCGTCATCGCTGTTGCGCAAAAAATCTCGAAAGGTCATTGCCATACCGCGCTTGCCCGGGACATGAATGGCGACAAACTTCGCAGCGTGCCGCGCACGCCCTTGCAGACATCCACAAGGCAGATCCATGACTTCCAAACCGTTCGCCACGAACGCCGCAATCCCCTCGCCCCGCACCCACGCGGTCAAGGACACGCGCCACGGCATTGAGCGTATGGACGAGTATGCCTGGATGCGTGCCGACAACTGGCAGGAGGTTCTGCGCGACCCGAGCGTGCTTGCAGATGACATCCGCGCCCACCTCGAAGCCGAGAACGCTTATCAGGCGGCCCTGATGGCCGATACGGAAGATCTTCAAAAGACCCTCGTTGCCGAGATGCGCGGCCGTATCAAGGAAGACGAGACATCGGTGCCCGCCAAGGACGGACCGTTCGCCTATGCCGCGGGCTTTCGCACCGGTGGCGAATATCCACGCTTTTTCCGCCTGCCGCGGGCCGGGGGCTCGGAAGAAACGCTGCTGGATGGCGACAAGGAAGCCGAAGGCAAGAGCTATTTCCGCGTCGGCGGTGTCGATCACTCACCCGATCACAAACGCCTTCTGTGGGGCCATGACGACAAAGGCTCCGAACTCTTCACCATCAGCGTGCGGGACCTGGCCACCGGCGAGGATCTCGCCGACACGGTCGGCGAAACCGGTGGTGGCGGCGTCTGGGATGCCGCAAGCAGCGGCTATTTCTACACGCGCCTCGATGAAAACCATCGTCCCTCCAAGGTGTTTTATCACCGCGTCGGCGCCACTCCCTCGGATGATCGCCTGATCTACGAGGAGGTCGATCCCGGCTTCTTCGTCGGTGTCTCCGGCAGCCGCACGCAGGACTGGATCTACATTTCCGCCCACGATCATGAGACGTCGGAGTGCCACATTCTGCCGGCCAACGATCCGAACGCCGCTCCGCGCCTGGTCGCACCACGCGAAACCGGTCTGCAATACGACCTCGAGGAAGGCGGCGACGTCTTCTTCATCCTTACCAACGCAGACGGCGCCAAGGACTTCAAGATCGTAACCGCGCCTGTCGGCGATCCCTCGCGCACAAACTGGCAGGAATTGGTGCCTCATGAACCTGGACGCTTGATCCTAGCCATCACGGCCTTCGCAGATTACCTGGTTCGCCTCGAGCGCAAGGACGGCCTGCCGCGCATCGTGATCCGCAACCGCACCGACGGATCCGAGCACACGATCGCCTTCGATGAAGAGGCTTATTCGCTGGGACTTCAGGGATCTTACGAATACGAAACCGACACGCTCCGTTTCTCCTACTCCTCGATGACCACGCCCGAGCAGGTGTTCGACTACGACATGCGCGCCCGTACGCGCACCCTGCTCAAGACACAGGAGGTTCCCTCCGGCCACAGCCCGGACGACTACGTCACCCGCCGTCTCATGGCGCCTGCGCCCGATGGAGAACTGGTGCCCGTGTCGCTGGTCTATCGCAGGGGGATCGCGCTGGACGGTTCCGCCCCCTGCCTTCTCTACGGCTACGGAGCCTATGGCATGGCCATGCCGGCCGCCTTCAACACCAATTGCCTGTCGCTGGTCGATCGCGGCTTCGTCTACGCCATTGCCCACATTCGCGGCGGCAAGGAAAAGGGCTATGCCTGGTACGAAGACGGGAAGCGTGAAAAGAAGGCCAACACCTTCACCGATTTCATCGCAGCCGCGCGCCACCTTGTCGCCGAGGGCTATACCAGCCACGACCGCATTGTGGCCGAAGGTGGGTCTGCCGGCGGCATGCTCATGGGTGCCGTGGCCAACCTGGCACCGGAGGCTTTCGGCGGTATCGTCGCCGCGGTGCCCTTCGTCGATGTGCTTAACACAATGCTCGATGACACGCTGCCGCTCACCCCGCCTGAATGGCCCGAATGGGGCAACCCAATCGCCTCGCGTGAGGATTACGACACCATCGCCGCCTATTCGCCCTACGACAATGTGGACGCAAAGGTCTATCCGCCCATCCTGGCGCTTGCCGGCCTGACCGACCCGCGTGTCACCTATTGGGAACCGGCCAAATGGGTGGCGCGCCTTAGGGAGCGCAAGGACGGCGACAATCCGGTTCTTCTGAAAACCAATCTCGATGCCGGACACGCCGGGGCCTCGGGCCGCTTCTCGCGGCTCGAGGAAAAAGCGCTGACCTATGCTTTCGTGCTGAAGGTCACCGGGAAGATGGATAGCCGTTAGATTTTCCCGGCACCGCCTTCAGATAGGCCGCGATGGCATCGCGATCGTCCTTGGAAAGCTGGGCCATGTTCTTTTGAACGGAGACCATGGCTCCCCCGACCGAATCGAATTCAGGCGTAAACCCGCTCTCCAGATAGTAGGCGATGTCGCCGGCAGACCAGGAATCGATCCCGCCATCGCCGGATGTGACGTTGGGCACGATGCCCTCGCCTTCCGCCGAGACGGCGCCGGCGAGCCATTGATCGTAAAGCTGTCCGCCGGCGAAATTTCGCGGCGTATGGCACTCCCCGCAATGGCCGGCGCCCTCCACGAGATACTGCCCGCGCCTTTCGGCCTCCGCTGCGTCGTCCCCCAGCGCAACGACAGGTGTCTCGTGCATGAAGGCGAGCTTCCAAAGCCCGATGCCCCGGCGCACGGTAAAGGGAAACGAAAGCTGGTGCGCGCCGGCATCGCCTTCCACTACGGGCAGCGTCTGGATGAAAGCGAAGAGATCGTTCACATCCGCTCGCGACATCCGGGCATAGGAAGGATACGGAAACGCCGGATAATAGTGTTCGCCGGAGGGAGAGACACCGTGCAGCATGGCGTTGGCGAAATCCGTGTCGCTCCAGCCGCCGATACCGTCTTGCGGATGCGGCGAGATGTTGGGAGCCACGAAGGTGCCGAAATCGGATTTCAGTTCCACCCCGCCGGCAAGTTCCAGCCGCGCATCGCCATCGGCACCGGGTCGCGCGTGACATGACGCGCAGCCGCCGGCCCAGAAGACCTGTTCACCGCGCTCCGCGCTCGGCTCCCGCTTCGCATCGGGAACGCCGGCCTCCAGGGAGGTCGGCGCGCTCAGAAACCAGAATGCCACCCCACCGCCCACGACAGCAACGAGAGCAGCGGTCAGCAATGTCTTCTTCATAACAATCCCAAGTGCACGGGTCTACAAGTGTACTGGCTCAGTTGTTCTGCACACGGAAATTCTCGTGGCAGCTTCTGCAATTGCCGAGAACCGGCCCGATCGCTGCCTGGAATGCTGCCAGATCGGCCGGACCGTCCTTGCCCGAGGCTTCGACGGCGGCTGCGGTATCGGTCATGTACTTATCGAGCGCCGCCTGAAAGCCCTCCGCATCTTCCCACACGGCCGGTGCGGCAGTGGTATCGCCGTCGCCCGAGCCCTCGGGAAAGAAGTCGCCGAAGGATTTCGCGCTCGCGTTCAACGTCAGGATCGCCGCCTTGGCGATGGCCGGATTGTAATCCAGTTCCCCCTTCATCATTGCACCGGCGAGGCCGGCGGAAGCGGCATTCGCCTGCATGATGGCCTTGCGCACGGCAACCGGATCGTCCGCGGCGGCAACACCCGAAACGGACAGGCAGACTGCGGAAATGGCAAGTGCGATTCTTCTCATGTGATCCCTCCGGTGATTTGCTCGAACAATACCCCGACCAACGCTCTTGGCCCAAAAATATTCCGGAAAGCGCGCTCACGGTTTCGTGAAGGTACGAATCGAAAAGGCCCGGCATGGCCGGGCCTTTGGTACAGGTCGAAGCTGTACTGATTGTGAAACCCGAAAGGGAAATCACGAAGCCTGTTCGTAGAGCTCCAGAACGTAATCCCAATTGATCAGGCTATCGACGAACGCCTCGAGATACTTCGGACGCGCGTTGCGATAGTCGATGTAATAGGAATGCTCCCACACGTCGACGCCCAGGATCGGCGATGCATCGTGAATCAGCGGGTTCTCGCCGTTCGGCGTTTTCATGATCTCAAGCTTGCCGTTCTTGACGGCGAGCCAAGCCCAGCCCGAACCGAACTGCGTGGTGCCTGCGTTGATGAAATCGGCGCGAAACTTGTCGTAACCGCCCAGGTCGCTGTCGACCGCCTTGGCGAGTGCGCCCGGCAGGCTCTTTCCGCCGCCATCCTTCTTCATCCATTTCCAGAAATGGACGTGGTTGTAGTGCTGAGCGGCGTTGTTGAACAGGCCAGCATTCTTGCCGTGAGACTGCTTGACCACGTCCTCGAGAGACAAGCCGTCCATGCCAGCTTCCGCCGCAAGCTTGTTGCCATTGTCGACATAGGCCTTGTGGTGCTTGTCGTGATGGTACTCCAGCGTTTCCTTCGACATGAAGGGCTGCAGTGCCTCGTAATCGTAAGGCAGATCCGGCAGTTCAAAAGCCATGGTGGTAAACTCCCTCGTACAGGTGGTTGAAATCAGCAGGACGCAGATGGGGTTGCGCCTTCAGTGAGACAATACCCATCGCTCCCGATTGTTCCCGCGCGTGTCAGGCAGGCAGCCCGGAATGGGCCCATTCCCAATAAAGGTCGCGCGCTTTTTTGGCCACAGGCCCCGCCTGATAATTCTGCCCCTCGACCTTGCTGACCGGCACGACCTTGGAGTGATTGCCGGAAGAGAACACCTCGTCCGCATCGAGGAAATCCTTCACCGAAAGCGTTTTCTCCACCACCTCGATGCCGGCCTCCCGCAGAAGCGTGATCACACGGCTGCGCGTGATGCCCGAGAGGAACGTGCCGTTCGGCGCCGGCGTGAAAACCACACCGTCCTTTACCATGAAGATGTTGGAGCTGCCGGTTTCGGCCACATTGCCGAGCATGTCGAGCACCAGCGCATTGTCGTAGCCACGGCTGCGGGCTTCCATGATCGCGCGGCCATTGTTGGGATAGAGGCACCCCGCTTTCGCATTGGTGGGCGCTGTCTCCAGGGTCGGTCGGCGGAACGGCGAAACGGTTACGGAAAATCCGGACGGCTCCAGCATCGGCGCTTCATAGAGGCATAGACAAAACCGGCTTGAATCCGGGTCTGCCGGCACGCCCATATAGCCGCCATGCTCACCCCAATACATGGGGCGGATATAAACTGCCGTTTTGCCGTCGAATTTCTTGAGCCCGTCTTGGGTAAGGCCCATGATCTCGTCATCCGAAACCTTCGGTGTGAGCCCGAGATTGGCCGCCGATGCATTCACACGCTTGGCATGTAGATCGAGGTCGGGAGCGACATTCTCGAACCAGCGGGCACCGTCGAAGACGGTGGAGCCGAGCCACATGGCATGACTGCGCGGACCGATGAGCGGTACATTCCCCTCGTGCCAATCGCCATCAACATAGGTCCAGGTCGTCGATTGGACTTCGCTCACCACGGTCATGCTGTATCTTCCTTCCTGTCATCGCACCCGCATCTCGCCGGAGATGCATATTCTTCAATTCCTTGCGCCATTCATCGAAATGGCTTTGTCGGGTTTCGTCAATCGTTCCTGCACGGCTATCGATGAGGCCAGACGGCGTTTCTTGACCGCCGTTGGCCGGTGCGGTCAAGTAGAGAACGTACAAAGGAGTCTTCATGCGCCACGCAGCCTTCGTCTTCGATGCCTACGGCACATTGTTCGACGTGCATGCGGCTGTCCGCCGTCATGCCGGCGAAATCGGCCCGGAAGGACAGCGCTTCTCGGAGTTGTGGCGCGCAAAGCAACTTGAGTATTCCTGGGTCTTGACGCTCATGGGCCAGTATCGGGACTTTTGGGCCATGACGGAGCAGGCGCTCGACTATGCGTTTGCCAAGATTCCTTCGGTCGATGCCCGTTTGCGGCAAGACCTGCTGGATGCCTATTGGCGGCTCGATTGCTACGAGGAGGTGCCTGCTGTCTTGAAGGCACTCAAAGCGGGGGGCGCGCGCCTGGCGATTCTGTCGAACGGCTCTCCCGCCATGCTTGAATCGGCCATCCGCTCATCCGCTCTGGATGCCGTTCTCGACGAAGTGTTCTCCGTTGAGGCCGTGCGCCGCTTCAAGACCGATCAAAGCGTCTATGAGATGGTCACCAACACCTGGCGCATCTATCCGGAGACCGTTTCGTTCCAATCCTCGAATCGATGGGACATCGCCGGCGCCCGGCAATTCGGTTTCCGCACGGTCTGGCTCAACCGAACCGATCAGCCCGACGAATACAAAGACTTCCCGCCCGACCTGATCCTTCCCTCCCTGGACGGACTTCTCGCCTAGGGGCCGCACATGCGTGAACCATGCACGGATGATGCAACTATAACACACTCGACCGAGAACTTTTGCCTAAGGGGCATTTTTCACTTCAAGTGAAAGTGACTCGGTCTATCAAGCACATTCCGATAACTCTTCGGATCCCAGGGAGGGAAAACGGGGGTCTCCCCCAAGGTGTGCCAGAGCGTCGTCACAAGATGTTCGGTGTCATCGGTCCTGACGAAACGCGAGTATACGAAGAAACCATGTCCAATTCTCCCATTGCCGCACGATCCCTTAACCGGCGCCGCTTTCTGTCTTTGAGCGCCGCCGGTGCCGCGTCGCTCGGACTCTCCGCATGCGTGAGCAGCCAAGGCGACAACGTCGCCGTTGTCGAGCGTCGCGTCCGCGAACCCGGTCCGATCCAGTACGACTCCATGTATTCCGCCGTGGTCGATGCTGGTTATGACATTCCCGCCGTGCCGATCGACAAGATCAACCCGCGTTATTATCGTCAGGAAGTTGCCGATCCCACAGGCGAACGTCCCGGCACCATCGTCGTCGACACCGGCAATCATTTTCTCTATCTCGTCCGCGAGAATGGCCGCGCTTTGCGTTATGGTGTCGGCCTTGGTCGCGCTGGCTTTGAATGGGCCGGCCGCGCCGAGATCAAGTACAAGCAGCAATGGCCGCGCTGGTTCCCGCCGGCGGAGATGATCGACCGCCGCCCCGAGCTGGAAAAGTATCGGGCGGAGTACGACAAGGCGAACGACCAGTGGATCGGCGGTATGCAGCCCGGCGTCTCCAATCCGCTCGGCGCCCGCGCGCTTTACATCTTCGAGGACGGCAAGGACACGCTCTATCGCGTGCACGGTTCGCCTGAATGGTGGACCATCGGCAAGTCGGTTTCGTCCGGCTGCGTGCGCATGCTCAATCAGGACGTGATCGATCTTTACAACCGCGTTCCCGACGGTGCGCCGATCCTCGTGACTTCCGGTTTGCGCACCGTTTGACGCGAAACCTCTCCGAAGGTTCCGTCAAAAGAATGGGGCCGTCAGCGACAGCCCCTGACGAAATGTAATCGATCTGAACTTCAAGCCCGAGCCGCTTGTGGCGCAACGCTGCCGGCGGCTCGGGCTTGCTGGGAACAGTCCCGCCCGACGCTTTCACGGCTGCCTTTGACGGTCAACGTGCCTTACACGATTGCCCGCCCGTCGATTGAAATCCGCGGGGACCGCTTTAGCGGAATTGGAACGCACGCCTTGAACACATTCCCCCGCGTGTCGCAGCCGGCTCATGCAAAGGCGTGCTGCGACATCTTTTCGTTACGGTATCGACGCTAGCGTCCCCTCTTCAAACTGCCGAGAATGCCGCGCACCAGGGCCCTGCCAAGCGATGTCCCCACGGAGCGCACCACCGATTTGAGTGCCGCCTCGGCGACGGACTGACGATTGGATGTGCGCCGACGCGTCGTGGTCCTGCTGCGCGTCTTGGTGGAGCCGCCGCTGTCTCCGAACTCCGGCAGAGACCAGCGCGACCGCTCCTCCGTTTCTCCGGTTTCTTCGGCGTTCTGCGCCTCGGCCTCGGCCTTCGCCTTGTCCGCCGCCTTCTTCTGCAGAATCTCAAAAGCGGACTCGCGGTCGACGCTCTCGTCATACTGTCCGAAAACCGGGCTTTGCTTGAGCAGCTTTTCGCGCTCGTCATCCGAAATCGGCCCCAATCGCGAGGCCGGCGGCCGGATCAGTGTCCGCTGCACCATCGCGGGAACGCCCTTCGATTCAAGCGTGGACACCAGAGCCTCGCCGACCCCGAGCTTCGTAATCGCCTCGAAGCAATCGAAATCGGGATTGGGGCGGAACGTGTCCGCAGCGGTCTTGACGGCCTTCTGCTCGCGCGGCGTATAGGCGCGCAAGGCGTGCTGCAAGCGATTGCCGAGCTGACTCAGCACGGTTTCGGGAACGTCCAGCGGATTCTGCGTCACAAAGTAGACGCCGACCCCCTTGGAGCGGATCAGCCGCACCACCTGTTCGACGCGATCGACGAGAATTTTCGGCGCCTCGTCGAAAAGCAGATGCGCCTCGTCGAAGAAGAAAACCAGGCGTGGCCGGTCAGGATCGCCCACTTCAGGCAATTCCTCGAACAGTTCCGACAAAAGCCAGAGCAGGAAGGTCGCATAGAGACGCGGGTTCATCATCAGCTTGTCTGCGGCAAGCACGTTGATTGCGCCGCGCCCGTCCGGAGTCGTGCGCATGATATCGCTGATCTTGAGCGCCGGCTCGCCGAAAAAGAAGTTCGCTCCCTGCTGCTCCAGCACCAGAAGCGTGCGCTGGATGGCGCCGACCGATTGCTTGGACACATTGCCGTAGCGCGTGCCGATTTCGTCGGCACGGTCGGCCACATGCCTCAGAAGCGCCTGCAGATCTTTCATGTCGAGAAGCAGAAGACCTTCCTCGTCGGCAACGCGGAAGGCGATGTTCAGAACACCTTCCTGCGCCTCCGAAAGGTTCATCAGACGGGACAGAAGCAGCGGCCCCATCTCAGAGATCGTCGTGCGGATCGGGTGCCCCTTCTTGCCGAAGAGATCCCAGAAAATGACCGGAAACTCCTGGAACTCGTAAGGATCGAGCTTGATCGTATCCGCGCGCTTGGTCAGAAAATCCTTCTCCTCGCCCATCATGGCGATGCCGGAAAGGTCTCCCTTCACGTCGGCGCAGAACACCGGCACGCCCGCGTTCGAAAATCCTTCCGCCAGGATCTGCAGCGTCACCGTTTTGCCCGTACCCGTGGCCCCGGTAACCAGGCCATGCCGGTTGGCGTATTTCAGCAGAAGACGTTCGGCCTGCTGGTAGCTGTCGTCCGGATGCCGACTGGCCCCCAGAAAAATACTGTCATCCGCCATCGTGAAACCGCCTCGCTCACCAATCCCGCTGCAATAAACCGGTCTCAGGTATAGTCAGCCTCGCGGAAAGTCTCAACGCCGTTATGCGCTTGACGTCAAAGCGCGGCTTTCCTGCAACGCTAGCCGGCTATTCGGCCTATTGTGCATTGCGGCGTCTTTCGTGGCGTCCTAAACTTATCGGGCAATGACAGGGTGTTGCCTGGGCACTTCATGCGCGCATCACGGCGGGAAGCGCCCGGCCAGCGGCGAATCGGGAGGCATAATGGATCGCGCGATCCTGAAAAAAGTGAAATTTCCACAGATCGACCAGGAACGTTGGCGCGATCTGGTAGTCGAATCCCTGCAAGGGGAAGCCGGTCCCGAGGCGCTTTCCTGGCAGACGGACGACAACATCTCCATGCGCGCGCTTTACGAGCGCATGCAGGATGCAAAACCGCTCGCGCGCGGACGCGAGAAGTCAGGCTGGGCGGCCGTTCAGCGCATGGACGACCCCGATCCCGTCCGCGCAAACAGCCAGGCCAAGGAAGACATCGCCCAGGGCGCTACCGGCCTCGCCCTGGTCTTCGAGGGAGCGCCCAACGCGTTCGGTTTCGGCCTTCCCGCCACACCGGACGCGGTCGCCAAGGCGCTCGACGGCATCGACCTTCATGGTCTGCACCTGCGCATGGACGCCAATCCCAGCAGTCGCGCCATCGTCGACTGGCTGACGCAGATCTTCACCGAACGCCGTATCAACCCGGCCGGCATGACCCTCTCCTTCGGCATTTCACCGGCCGCAACCTTTGCCGGAACCGGCAAATTGCGCATGTCAATTGAGGCGCTCGAAGCGTCCATGCCGCAATCCTTCGCAGGCTTTTTCGCCATGGACCTGCCGGGAATCCTGCTCGAGGGCGATGGTCGTGTCTTCCACAATGCCGGCGCATCGGAGGCACAGGAACTCGGCATCATGCTGGCATCTGCGGTTTCGCATCTGCGCATGTTCGAGCAGGCCCGCCAGCCGCTTGTCTATGCCGCGCCGCATATCGGCTTCTCGCTCTGCGTTGATCAGGACCAGTTCCTGTCGATTGCAAAAATCCGTGCCCTGCGCCGCCTTTGGGCGCGCGTTCAGGAGACCTGCTCCATCGAGCCGTCGCTGGCGACGATCCACGCCGAGACTTCGTACCGCATGATGACGGCGAAAGATCCCGAGACCAACACATTGCGCACCACCGTCGCCGCCTTTGCGGCCGCCGTTGGCGGCGCCGATTCGCTATCCGTCCTGCCGCACACCGTCGTTCACGGCCTGCCGGATGCCGATTCAAGGCGGCTCGCCCGCAACACGCAGCTCATCTTGTCGGGCGAAAGCCATCTTGATCTTATCATCGACCCGGCCGCCGGCGCAGGCGGCATGGAAACGCTCACCGCAGCCCTTTGCGAAAAAGCATGGGACGAATTTCGCCGCATCGAGAGCGAGGGTGGCGTGCTGCGCAGCCTGATGAACGGCCATATCCAGGAACGCGTGCTCGACATGCGCGAGCGGCGCGAGCAGCGCATCAACGACGGCAAGAAAGCCATTGTCGGCACGACCATCTACCCCGTCGCCAAGGAACGCCCGGTGAAAACCCTCAAGGCCCAATCGCCGGACATTTCGGGAGAAGCGGCCGCCGTGCGCTGCCAGCCACTGCTCGCACAACGCCTCGATGAGTCGGGAGGAGGCATCGCATGATCCCGGACTTCACCAGCATTGACTGGTCGGTCCCGAACGCTTCGCCTCTCCCAGCCCAGACCCCGCCGACGGCCACGCCCGAAGGCATAAACATCAAGTCCTTCTATGCGGAAGACGACTTAAAGGGTCTGCGCTTCCTCGACACCTACCCCGGAGCCGCCCCCTTCATTCGCGGCCCCTACCCGACCATGTATGCCCGCCGCCCCTGGACCATCCGCCAGTATGCGGGCTTCTCGACGGCCGAAGAATCCAACGCCTTCTACCGGCGCAACCTCGCTGCCGGGCAGAAGGGCCTCTCGGTCGCCTTCGACCTCGCCACGCATCGCGGCTATGACAGCGACCATCCCCGCGTTGCCGGCGATGTGGGCATGGCGGGCGTCGCGATCGATTCCATTCTCGATATGCGCCAGCTTTTCGATGGTATCCCACTCGACAAGATGAGCGTGTCGATGACCATGAACGGTGCTGTCCTGCCGATCATGGCGCTCTACATCGTCGCGGCGGAGGAGCAGGGCGTCGCTCATAAGGATCTCGCGGGCACCATTCAGAACGACATTCTGAAGGAGTTCATGGTCCGCAACACCTATATCTACCCGCCCAAACCGTCGATGCGGGTGATTTCTGACATCTTCGCCTACACGGCGGAGCACATGCCCAAATTCAACTCCATCTCGATCTCCGGCTACCACATGCAGGAAGCCGGCGCCTCCGCCGATCTGGAGCTTGCTTACACCATCGCGGACGGTATCGAATATGCCCGCGCCGGGATCGCCGCCGGGCTCGATATCGACCGTTTCGCGCCGCGCCTTTCCTTCTTCTGGGCCATCGGCATGAACTTTTTCATGGAAGTGGCCAAGATGCGCGCAGCGCGCCTTTTGTGGGCCACCCTGATCCAGCAGAATTTCGCGCCTAAGAAAGAGCGCGCGCTATCGTTGCGAACCCACTGCCAGACTTCCGGCTGGTCGCTGACGGCACAGGATCCATACAACAACATCGTGCGCACCATGGTCGAGGCGATGGCCGCCACCCAGGGCCACACGCAGTCTTTGCACACCAACGCCTTCGACGAGGCACTGGCCTTGCCGACCGACCACTCCGCCCGCATCGCCCGCAACACGCAACTCGTCCTGCAGCTCGAATCCGGCACCACGCGCATGATCGATCCGTGGGGCGGTTCCCACTTCGTCGAGCGCCTCACCCACGATCTCGCCAATCGCGCATTGAAGCACATCGAGGAAGTGGAGAGCCTCGGCGGCATGGCGGCGGCCATCGAGAAAGGTGTGCCGAAGATGCGTATCGAGGAAGCGGCCGCCCGCACCCAGGCACGCATCGATTCTGGCGAGCAAATGGTCGTCGGTGTGAACAGTTTCCAGCCCGAACGCGACACCGAGGTGGACGTCCTCAAGGTGGACAATGCCGAGGTACGCGCCCGTCAGCTCGCCAAATTGCAGCAGCTCAAGGGCACGCGCGACGTGGCCGAGACCGAAAACGCCCTTGCCACGCTCACGCAGGTGGCTGAGAAAGGCGGCAACCTCTTGGAGTTCGCCGTGCGTGCCGCCCGCGCCAAAGCGACGGTGGGCGAGATTTCTTCCGCGCTCGAAAAGGTGTTCGGCCGCCATGTCGCCGAGATCCACACCATTTCCGGCGTCTACCGAAAGGAAGTGGGAGACCTGCCTTCTGTCGAACGTGCGCATCGGAAGGTGCAGAAATACCGTAAGAAGACCGGGGCCGCTCCCCGCATCCTGATTGCCAAGATCGGCCAGGACGGGCACGATAGAGGCCAGAAGGTCATTGCGACGGCCTTCGGCGATCTGGGTTTCGACGTCACCGTCGGCGCGATGTTCCAATCCCCGGAGGAAGTGGCCGAGCTTGCCATCGCCAACGATGTCCAGATCGTCGGCGCATCTTCGCTCGCAGCCGGTCATCTCACGCTTATACCCGAACTCAAGGCAGCGCTTGAAAAACGCGGGCATGGCGACATACTCTTGGTCGCTGGCGGCGTCATCCCGCCCGATGATTTCGAGGCGGTACGCGAGGCGGGTGCGGCCGAAATCTTTCCACCCGGGACCGTCATTCCAGAAGCTGCCGAAAAGCTGCTCAACCGTCTGCTCGAAAGCGCCTGATCGCCCGATCTTGAAATGTCAGCGCGCATGTTATACCTTAAGTTATAACACGGAGCCTGAACCATGAATGTCACCATTCGCAAGATCGGCAATTCGGAAGGTGTCATCCTTCCGAAGGAAGTGCTCGAGCGGCACAATCTGCGGGCTGGTGACACGCTGAGCCTTCTCGAAGATGGGAAGGAACTGCGCCTTCAGCCCCCCGCGGAAGACCCTGAAGAATTCGAGCGGAAGATGAAGATCGCGCGCGAGCGCATGAAGAAATACGAAACGGCCTATCGCGTTCTGGCCAGGTGACCGATTTTCATTCACGTGTCTTCATCGAAGCGTTGCATCTCGAGCAGTTGCGCCTTCATGGCGGCGCCAGCGGTGTCCGCGATGAAGGCGCGTTGGATTCTGCGCTTCATCGCCCCCTGCAGAAGCAGGCTTATCAAGAGCCCGATCTGTGTGCGCTTGCGGCCGCCTACCTTTTCGGCATTGTAAAGAACCACCCTTTCATTGACGGAAACAAGCGCACGGGCCTGGCCGCAGCTGATCTCTTCCTCTATTTCAACGGTCTCAGCATGGAAGCGGAGCAGGAAGCGGTCATTCAGCTCGTTTTGATGGTTGCCGCCGGCGAAATCGACGAAGCAGGCGCTGCGGCCTTTTTGCGTGATCATACGGTTTCGCTCGACACGTAAGTTCCACGGCATCAATCCTGCATTCAACAACGGGAAGATCCGGAGTTGTGCCAAAATGAACCGCCGCAGCCTTTTGAAAGCCACCGCAGGCTTTGCCGTTTTCGGCCTGTCCATCCCGCGCACGGCATTTGCGGACGCAGCGCTCGGGCGCATGGCCGCCGGCGCGGCGAATGCCGGGGATTTCGGTATCGAACCCGGCGCTGCCGAAGACCAGACCTCGGCCCTGAGCACATTGCTGGAACGTGCGAGTGTTGAAGCCACGCCGATTTTTCTGCCGCCGGGCCGTTATCTCCTATCCGGCCTCTCGCTGCCCCGTCACGTCCGCCTGCTCGGCGTTCCAGGTGCCACGCACCTCGTGCAGGCCGGCGCCGGCGCATTGCTCAAAGCCGGGACCAGCGAACGCCTCACCCTTTCCGGCCTGACGTTGGACGGCATGCACATGCCCCTTTCGGGCGACAGGCGTGCGCTGCTCGACATCGACGGGGCGCAGCGTTTGGCCATTGAGCAATGCGTCTTTCAGGCCTCCGGCGGCAGTGGCCTCGCCCTTCGCCAGGCGCGCGGGCACATCCGCGACTGCGAGATCGTCGACGCATCCGAGTACGCCCTCTACGCGTTGAATTCGAAAGGTCTCGACATCAGCGCAAACGTCATCGCCGATTGCGGCAATGGCGGCATTCTCGTGCATCGCTGGTCGGCGCGCGAAGACGGCACAATCGTCACCGGCAACCGCGTGCATCGTGTCGGATACGCGGATATCGGCGACGGACCGAACGGCTGCGGCATCTCGGTCTTTCGCGCCGACGGCGTGATCCTCGCCAACAACC
>ENA-ORCW01000201-ORCW01000201.1-marine-metagenome-genome-assembly--contig:-NODE-201-length-61834-cov-4.223035_pt1 | contig 61834 bp, 42 predicted proteins | sample MGYA00237784_ERZ508517 | MGnify/ENA primary metagenome ERZ508517 (study PRJEB26187, sample SAMN06268979) | marine metagenome | isolation source: Tt ae E1 feedstock associated aerobic enrichment on...
GTTGTTCCACCCTTCCTCTACCGAATCTCAGGCCATCGCAACACGCTCAACACGCATCAACGGATGAAATATCCGGGATAGCCCCCGACCTCCGGCACCTGGAGCGGACAGACGTGCACAGGAATGAGGGTGCACTTCGCCGCCGTCAGACCAGGTCGCCGGCTCAGGACGCGACCAGCAGGACAGCCCGGTCGCCCGTCCTGACTTCCTGGCACAACTCAGCACGAACCGGGCCTGACCCCGTCCGGTTGCCGTCCGTGGCTTTCGTGAACGGATGGCGTTTGCGGATCACCGAGCGTCGAGGGCCGATCCGTCCCGCTCCGGCGCCGTGTTCTCTCCGCGTCGCCTGCAGTCCCGGTGGCCAGGCTTCAGCATCGCCGGCACCGATGCAAGCGCTCCCTGGCGCAATCCGCTGATTCTGGTCGAGCGTCCTGCGGTCATTCGATGGTATGCTGTCTCTCAGGGATACCACCACATGAAGGATGACCGACATGGTCGGCTCGCACACGGATCGGGTTGCTGCGTTGGACGGTCGACTGATCGAACTGGCCCGGCCAATGCTTGTCCTCAAGCATCTGAACTGGCCGGATGCGATCGAGGAGACGTTTCTTGACGGCTGGCGGAATGGCCGGCCGGCACTGCCGAAGGTCGAGCTGCACCTTCCGGACTGGTCACAGCAGATTGAGGCACTGGAGGACTTCGTCCGCCAATGCAACGGGGACGACTGTGTCCTTGAGTTTCTCCGGCGGACGGCCGAGAGCTACGCCGAAGCCGGTCGAATGCTGATAGCCGCAGGGACACCGGAATTCACCGAGCGTTCCATCCATCTCTACGGACGGCCGAACGACGTCTACGCCACCCAGTCCTTTACCGGGCTCGAGGCGGCGGCGTTCCTGCTGGACAAGACCGATCATCTTCTCCGCGGACGGTACGTCGCTCCCGCAGAGTCGGCGATGCCGGCTGATCAGTTCGCCCGCCGCCTGCAGGAAGCGGTCAACGCCTACTTTGTCGATGACCAGGTTCAGGTCGTCGTCGACAACGAGCTGTCGTCGAAGGCAATCGCCGGCACGACCCGCATCCGGATCCGCGGCTCTGCCCTGTTCTCCGATCTGGATTTTGACCAGCTCTACAACCACGAGGCTCTGGTGCACACTGCCACGGCACTCAACGGCAGGCGGCAGCCACACCTCAAAAGCCTGTCGCTGGGGGCGCCCCGCACGACCCGCACGCAGGAAGGAATCGCCGTCTTTTCCGAGCTGGTCACCCGGTCAATCGACATCAGCCGGCTGCGACGCCTGGCACTGCGGATCAAGGTGCTGAGCGCGGCACTTGACGGCGCCGACTTTCTGGACTGTTTCCGGATCTTTCTCGAAGCCGGCCAGGATGAGCGTGAGGCGTACAAGTCGGCGCAACGGGTCTTCCGTGGGGGAGACGTGCGGGGAGGGATTGTCTTCACGAAGGACAGTGCCTACCTCAAGGGACTGATGGAAACCCATGTGATGATGAATGTGGCGATCCGCGATGATCAGCCGGAACTCATCGAGCGTCTCTTTGCCGGCCGGCTGACCCTTGCCGACACGATGACGCTTGGCCCGGCCTTTGAATCCGGATTTCTGCAGCGGCCGCGGTACGTCCCGCCCTGGGCCCGGGACACGCGTCGCCTGGCCGCAACGCTCGCCTACTCGTCATTCATGATGAACGTGGAACTCGGGGCGGTCACCCTCGACCGATTCGTTGCCGCAGAGAATCGCCTGCAGATGAACTGACACGACAGGACAACACGATGAGCAAAAAGAAACGGGGTGCCAGGCAGTCGGCGGAACAGGAACCCCTGGGCAACAGGGAATACCTGCGGGAGCTCAAGAGGCTGCATATCGAACTCGTCAAATTGCAGGAGTGGGTCAAGCATGCCGGGTTGAAGGTCTGCGTCGTGTTCGAGGGACGCGACGGTGCGGGCAAGGGAGGCGTGATCAAGGCCATGACCGAGCGGGTCAGCCCCCGTGTCTTCCGCGTCATTGCGTTGCCGGCACCAACAGAGCGGGAAAAGTCGCAGATGTACGTGCAGCGGTATCTGCCGTACCTGCCGGCATCGGGCGAGGTCGTGATCTTCGACCGCAGCTGGTACAACCGCGCCGGCGTCGAACGGGTGATGGGCTTCTGCACCGAAGAGGAGGTCAAATACTTCCTGAAAGCTGCGCCGCTCGTCGAGAAGGCGATGGTGAATTCCGGAATCATACTCATCAAGTACTGGCTCGAAGTCGGCCAGGACGAACAGACGCGACGGCTCAAATCGCGGATCAACGACGGCCGGAAGATCTGGAAGCTCTCGCCGATGGACCTCAAGTCGTACAGCCGCTGGTACGACTATTCCCGTGCCCGCGACGAAATGTTCGAGGCGACCGACACCGAGTGGGCGCCCTGGTACGTGGTGCGTTCGGACGACAAGAAGCGGGCGCGACTCAACACGATCAGCCACCTGCTCAGCAAGGTTCCCTACGAAGAGATCAAACGCGAAAAGGTAAAGCTCCCCGCGCGGCAGAAGCCGGGCGACTACCGGGAATCAGATCACCCGATCAGGTACGTTCCGGAGAAGTTCTGACGGGGGATGATGGGGCCGGTCACTCGTGGGTCCGTCCGCGAAAGCGTCGCAGACGTCCCAGCAACCGGTAGATGTTCTGCGGCCGCCGGACGATCAGCTCCAGTTCGTCCCGAAGAACCTCGTAGCTGAAGAACTCGCGGGCAACTTCGTAGTTGTGGTCTGCCATCTCCTGCTGCAGCGGCTTGTCGCTCAGCACGGAGTTGATGCGAGCGACGGTGTCGGACGTGAGGAAGTCATCAAACTCGATCGTGCGGAATCCGCAGGGGCCGATGTCGGTCCGGTAAATCGTGTACCGGTTGCAGAGCACGGGACGCCGGTAGTAGACCGCTTCGAGAAATGCGTTGCCGAATCCTTCGTACTCCGAGGGATAGGCGACCAGGTCCGCCTGCGAGAATGCGTCTCCCAGCGTGAACAGCTTCCGGCCGTCCGGCGTCGTGCCGCGTGTTTCTGCGATGCGATCATCCGCATATAACACCTGCACGCCCATCATCTCGGCGTACTCGCGGATGCGGGTCGCGTAGGCATCCCCTTCGTCGCCGGAGGCATGCGTGATCACCAGTTTTGCCCGATCCGGCCCGAGCCGGCGCACCAGTTCGATCGAATGCTCGATCCCCTTGCGGGCGACAACACGCGTGGGCTGAAGAATCAGCAGCTCGCCGTCCTGCATTCCGATCTCGCTGCGGAAACTGCGGGAGTAGTCGTCCGGCTCCGGAGGCGGATCGGCAAAGTTCATGACGTTGGGGATGATCCGGCAGGAAAGCCCCGTTCGCCGGCTGAACTCCTCGCCGGCCAGGCTATTGATGACGACGTGCTGAATCTGCGGCAGCGCTGGCGGGAATGCGTAGCGGATGATGTCGTCCACGGCACTCACGAGGAACCGGGGCCGTTCCCAGTAGAAATCATGGTGGTGAGCGATGCAGGCGAGACCACCTTCCTGAACGGCCTGAACAATCGCAACGCCCAGCGGCAGGTTCATCGGAATCGTCAACGCATTCTGGGCGATCAGCACGTCGATCTCATGCTTCTCGACTGCGGCAATCAGCTTGTCGTGAATCACCCGGGCCAGACGCTCGATGTCCACGGTGAGATCGTGACTGCGTCGCTCGGAGTCGAACGCCCGCCGGGAGATGTCCTGAATCTCGGGATGCCGGAAGTGCGCTTCCTCAATCAGCGCGGTGCGATCCGCCGGCCGATCCGATTCACCGGCGATGTAGAAACACTCCACCCCCATTTTTTCGATCACGTGTGCCCACTTGGCGATCTCGAGCGAGACGCCATCGGTGCCGGCGATCCGGGTTGAGACGAAGGCGACTCGACGAGCCTGGGGGCGTTCGACTGTCATGCGAGTATCCGTGTCTGTGATGGTTCCACCGGTCATTCAGAAATCACAGCCGCCTCGCGAGGCATCCGGGGACGATGCCGGGCAGATCGACACACTTTGAACCGGCTGCAGCAATTCGATTCACGTGCCGCAAAGTCAAGATGCGCCGGCAACAATTCCCCACTCTGCGAGGTGGAATGTTCATTCCGTGTTTACTTCTGGAGAAGGGTCTGCTTGAGTGTATCATGGGGGCAACTGTATCTGGTTCCAACAGGAAAATGCGGGACGCAAGGGCCATGAGTGAGTCGAGGACCGTGTCCGAATGGCCGCCGGTCGCCGCGTCGCAGAACTCCGATCCTGAATTTCGGATTCTCTGCGAGAGTGCGCCGATCGGAATGTGCGTTCTGCAGGACAACAGCATCAGGTACGCGAATCCGGCATTTGCGAGTCTGCTGGATCGCACTCCGGAGCAGATTGACTACGTGACTCTGAAGGATCTCGTGCATCCTTCGGATCACGCGATGCTCGACGAGCACCTGAGCCAGCTCGAAGGTGACAGCAACGTTGGCCCGATCGCGATTCGCTGCACCGTCCCGGAGGGGACGGATCGACCGGTACAGCTGCATGCAACACGTCTGCCGTCCTGCGATCCACCGGCCGTCCTGATTTCCGTGGATGTCACCGTCCCCCGCTCCTGGGCGGACCCCGGGCCCGACGATCGGCTGCGGTTCGAGCGTCTGCTGGCGGATCTGTCCGCGAGTTTCGTCAACGTTCCGATCGATCGCATTGCTTCGCTGATTGACGACAGCCTCGAACAGCTCGTGGAGTTCCTGGGAAACGATCGCAGCACACTGTTCGAATTCTGCGAAGATGAGCAGCTGATCGAGGTGACGCATTCGTATTCCGTTCCGGAGTGCGACACCTTTGCTCTGGGGCCGTTTCCCGTCGACCGCCTGCCCTGGTACATCGGCCAGTTCCGCGCGGGACGGCGGGTCTTCCTCAGAAACCTTCCGGATGATCTTCCGCCCGAAGCGACGAACGAAAGAGCCCACTGTCTGGCGGATGGAATCCGGTCCAACGTGGCGGTGCCTCTCTGCGTTGGCGGTGACGTGCTGGGCGGCATCACGTTCGCGTTTCTCAAGCACGAATGCGAGTGGCCCGAGGAGTACTTTCGGCGGCTGCATCTGATTGGCGAGGTGTTCGCGAACGCCATCATGCGTCGCCGGTACGCGGAGTCTCTGCGGGGCGCTCTGGCCGAAAACGACCGGCTCGTCCAGCGGCTGGAACAGGAAAACCGGGATCTCCGCGAGCAGGTCGTCCTCAAATATCAGCACGACCGGATCATCGGCCGCAGCAAGGCCATTGCACGGGTCCTGTCTGATGCCGAGCAGGTCGCCGAAACCGACGCCCCCGTCCTGCTGACCGGCGAAACCGGAACCGGCAAGGAACTGATCGCCGAAACGATCCACGAGCTGAGCCGTCGCAAGAGCAATCCGATGGTGATCGTGAACTGTGCGTCGCTGCCGGCCACGCTCGTCGAGAGCGAACTGTTCGGGCGGGAGGCGGGGGCCTATACGGGCGCGGCATCGGCTCAGGTGGGACGGTTTACGGTCGCGGACGGATCGACGCTGTTCCTTGACGAGGTCGGCGAGTTTCCGATCGAGCTACAGGCAAAGCTGTTGCGTGTCCTGGAGGACGGACGATTTGAGCGACTGGGCAGCCCGGAAACGGTGACCGTCGACGTCCGGATCGTTGCCGCCACCAATCGGGATCTGAGTCAGGCCGTGAAGGACGGCACGTTTCGCGCGGACCTGTACCACCGGCTGAATGTCTTTCCCATCCGCGTCCCGCCGCTCCGGGACCGCCGCGACGACATCCCGGAGCTTGTCTGGGCGTTTGTCGAGAGCCTGGGCCACCGCATGGGCAAGTCGATCAGGAGCATTCCGCGCAAGGTGATGCAGCAGTTGCAGGGGTATTCCTGGCCGGGGAATGTCCGCGAACTCCGAAACGTCGTGGAACGGGCCATGATTCTGGCGGGCAGCGACACGCTCCATGTCGAGTTGCCGGCGGACGTCCAGGACGAGACGCACTCGACGACGAATCTCCGGGATCGGGAGCGGGAACAGATTCTCAGCGTGCTGGAGGAGACAGCCTGGCGCATTCGCGGTACAGGCGGTGCCGCTGAGATCCTGGACATCAAACCAACCACGCTCGAAGCCCGGATGGCCCGCCTTGGCATCAAGCGGCCCGGGAAACGCTCCAACATTTCGTAGATTCTCTGAAGGGTTGGAGGCCAGAACCTGAGTTGCCGGCAGGGCGACCGCTCCAGTGGCCTTCAATTGCGGCAGAAAACCGAGTCTGTCGCGTCTGCGTGCTTCGGCATGTCCTTTGCGTCTGGAGTTGCCACCACACGGGAGACTCCTGCGTCCTCGCCTGCGAACGTCGGTTGAGGCGTGACGTCTGTCACGATGCAGGAACGCCCCAGGTGGTCGCGATGCAGGAACGCGCCAAGTGGTGGTGATGTTCGCGGTCCAGAGGCTGAGGAGACCCACACGTGAGACACTTCATCATGACCGCCGCGATCGCGGCCTGCTGCATGGGCTCGGCGCTTGCGGACGATGCCGGCCGGGAGCCCGTCAACGAACCCGTCAATGAACGGGTGGCTGCGAACGAAAAGGCGGTCCGCCAGGCCGTCAAAGACTACGTTGCCGCGTTCAACACGGGCGACGCGCAGGCGCTTGCCGCAATGTGGTCCGAAGAGGCCGTCTACACGAACCCGGTCACGGGTGTGAGCGTTACGGGGCGGGACGCGATTGCAGAACAGTTCTCGTCCATCTTCGAGGGGGCCAAAGGAGCGCGCCTGGAAGCGGTCACGGAGTCCGTGGAGTTCATCTCGCCAGGCGTTGCGCTGGAACAGGGCACGGCCCGGGTGATTCTTCCCGACGAGCCGTCGGAAGAAACGACGTACTCGGCGATCTACGTCAAGCAGGGCGGCAAGTGGCTGCTGGACCGGGTGACCGAGGAGGACGTCCCCACCATCCCCTCGCAGTACGAACACCTCAGGGAACTGGAGTGGCTGATCGGCTCGTGGCTCGACCAGGACGACGAGAACCGTATCGAGACGACCTACCAGTGGGCCAGAAACCGCAACTTCATCACCTGCTTCTTCAAGATCACTGCAGGGGACCGGGTCGACATGGCCGGCATGCAGATCATCGGCTGGGACCCGGCCGGCAAGCACATCCGCTCGTGGGTGTTTGATTCGCACGGCGGATTCGGAGAGGGCGTCTGGACTCACAAGGGAGACCGCTGGCAGATCCAGACGGCGGGCACTCTGGCAGACGGCAGCAAGTCCTCAGCCGTCACGGTCATCACGCGGCTCGATGACAACGCGTTCAGCTGGCAGTCGGTCAGCCGGGTCGCGGCCGGACAGATCCTGCCGAACGTCGACGAAGTCATCGTGACGCGGCAGCCGGCGGAATAGGTTTCGCCAGGCGGGACAGGTCTCGCCAAGAGATGTCCAGCAGTCACCGGCACACGATAGAGCACATTCGAGGTGATCTCATGATACGGTTCTCCCGACTGGTGGTGGTCCTGTCGATGGCACTACTGCTCACCCCCGGCGACCTGCTCGCCCGGGGCGGGCGGGGTGGGGGAATGCGCGGCGGCGGTGGCGGCATGCGTGGTGGTGGCGGGGTCTCACGCCCGTCGGCCGGCCGGTCCCCCGCCATGAGCCGGCCGCAACCATCGCGTCCCAGCACGTCACGCCCGAGCACGTCGCGACCAACCACTTCAAGACCCAGCACGTCGCGGCCAAGTCCGTCGCGGCCGAGCACGTCACGCCCGAGCACTTCCCGTCCCGGCACATCAGGTCCCGGGTCGTCGCGGCCCGGCACTTCGCGCCCCGGTACTGGAACGCGGCCCGGCACGTCGCGGCCCGGCGCAGGGACGCGACCATCGTCCCGCGATCTGCAGAACTTTCTGGACGTTCGCCCCTCCGGCGGGCGCGGTGGCAATGCCGGTGCGGCAATCGGTGCAGGCGTCGCCGGCGGAGCAGCCGCCGAGTTCCTTCGTGATTCGGGCCCGCGCCCGGGAACGTTGCCGGCCGGTGATCGCCCCGGCGCGGGTGATCGCCCCGGTGCTGGAGATCGGCCCGGTGCTGGAGATCGGCCCGGTGCTGGAGATCGGCCCGGTGCTGGAGATCGGCCCGGTGCGGGTGACCGTCCTGGCGTCGGCGATCGGCCCGGTGCGGGTGACCGTCCCGGTGCTGGAGATCGTCCCGGAATTGGTGACCGGCCCGGAGTGGGAGACCGTCCCATCGTCGACAACCGTCCCGACCGGATCGAGAATCGCCAGGAATGGCGTGACAACCGGCAACAGCGGCGAAACGAGGTCCGGAACCAGGTCCGGGATCACCATCCGGTGCGCGACTTCTGGTCGGACTATCCCGGCTGGGCCGCCTGGCGCATCACACGGCCCTACCGCTGGGCGACCTGGGGAGCCCTGACCGGTTGGGTCGGATACGGCTGGTCCGATCCGTACGCCTACAGCTACGGCGAAAACGTCTACTACCAGGAAGGATCGGTCTACTACGGCGACGAGGTCATCTGCACTTCCGAGGAGTACGCCCAGCAGGCAGAGCAGATCGTCACGAGTGCACCGGACGTCTCCCCCGAACAGGCCGAGTGGCTGCCGCTGGGCGTCTTCGCGCTCACCCAGGACGGACAGGCGACCGGTCCTGCCCCGACGCTCTTCCTTCAGCTTGCGATCAGCAAGGAGGGCGTCATCTCCGGGACGCTGCACAACACCGCGACCGACTCCACCCAGTCCATTGAAGGCGTGGCGGACAAGGAGTCGCAACGGGTGGCCTGGACCGTGACCGGGCAGACCCGGCCGATCATGGAAACCGGAGTCGCCAATCTGACCGAAGACACGGCGCCGGCCCTGGTCCACTTCGCGAACGGAGAGACCCAGCAGTGGCTGATGGTGCACCTGGACGATCCGGATGCCGCCGTTCAGCCGTGAATCGCGTTTGCATCCTCCCAGCGCCCAAGGGCAGCCCCTGCCTCCAACATATCGGAGATTCTCCAGCCGCTTGGAGGCTCCGGCCGGTTCGCACTCCGCAAATGTGCGGAACGGTCGGCGTCTACGGGCAATCCGGTCACTGGCATGTTTCTTGCCTGAGTGACGCACAGCCGAAGAAAGCCTCCCGACGCCTCTGTTGACACAGGGCGCAACATACGACGAAAGGCGAAGAAAGGCAGAGGTGCGGGATGGTGGAAGCCTCCGTACGAGTCGTGGCGCCGGCGGCACAGCGCACCGAGGTTCTCGATGTCCTTCGGAGCCTGAAAGGGCCAGCGGAATCGACGCCGGGATGCCTGCAGTGTTGCATCCTGCAGGACGCGGAGGATGAGAACCTGCTGATGTACGTCGTACGGTGGGAAACGCAGGAGGAGCTGGAGGCACACATGCGTTCGGAGCGGTTCCGCCGGCTGCTGCCCTACATCGAGATGTCGGTTGAAGCTCCTGAAGTTGATGTGAGCAACGTGGAACGAGTGGGCGGGATCGAGTTCCTGGTGAGTGTGCTCGGTGCGAACGGACCCACGAAACGGTGAGGACTGGGAGTGTCATCCACGAGAGTCAATCCATTTGCCGCTGCCGTCGGCCTGATCGCGACGCTCATGCTGGCCGGATGTGACGAACCGGTCTCCCGAGCGGAGCCGGTCCGTCCGATTCGTGCGGTTCGCGTTGGCGACCTGAGTGCCGTGCATGGTCGCGAGTTCTCAGGGCGTGCCGAGGCCAAGACCGAGGTGGATCTGTCGTTTCAGGTCTCCGGTCCGCTGATCACTCTGCCGGTCGACGTCGGGAGCAAGGTCAAGGCGGGCGATGTCATCGCGGCGATTGATCCGCGCGACTATCAGGCGGCCCTGGACAGAGATCGCGGCAACCTCGAGCGTGCCAGGGCGAACCTGGCAGCGATGGTCGCGGGAGCCCGTCCGGAAGAAATCGAACAGCTCAAGGCGGCTGTCTCCGAAGCCCAGGCCACATACGAGGAGGCACTCTCGGACTTTGAACGGCAGAAGGCTCTGCTGGCCCAGGATGCCACGACGCAACAGGACTACGACATTTCCGTCGCCCGACGGGAGCGGAACTCCGCGCAGCTGAAGGCTGCCAAAGAGGCTCTCAACATCGGGCTCACCGGAGCGCGGCCAGAGGACCTGGAGGCGAAGCGGTCCGAAATCCGGGCGCTGGAAGCGGCTGTCGCCACGTCCCAGAATCAGCTGGATTACGCGGTTCTGGCGGCTCCATTCGATGGCGAGGTGGCCGCCCGGTACGTGGACAACTTCCAGACGGTCCAGGCGAAACAGCCGATCGTGCGACTGCTTGATGTCGCCGCGATCGAAGTGACCGTCCAGATTCCGGAGACGATCGTCTCGCTGGTCCCGATGGTCAAGCAGGTCATCTGCCGGTTCGACGCCCTCCCGGACCGGGAGTTTGTCGGCCACGTCACAAAGATCGGCAGCGAAGCCTCGCAGACCACCCGGACCTATCCCGTCACGGTGGAGATCGAACAGCCCGAGGATGTCCGGATTCTGCCCGGCATGGCGGCAACGGTTCGGAACAAGCCGGACGAGGCGGCCGACGAAGCAGACGGCGAACTTGTCATTCCTCCCGCGGCCGTGTTCGCGGACACCGAACAGCAGAGCTATGTCTGGGTCGTCGACGAAGGTTCGGGGACGGTCGCGCGCAAGCCGGTCACGACGGGCGAACTGACGCCGGTCGGACTGGCAGTCACAGAAGGCCTCGAGCGGGGAGAGTGGGTCGTCACAGCCGGCGTCAACTCGCTGCGGGAGGGCCAGCAGGTCAGGATCGTGGAGGAGTAACCAAGTGAACCTGACCGCACTGTGCATCGAAAAGCGCGCCATCACGTACTTCGCCATCCTGCTGGTCGTAGCCGGCGGGACGTTCTGTTATTTCCAGCTCGGCCAGCTGGAAGACCCGGAGTTCTCGGTCAAGACGGCCGTGATCACAACCACCTATCCCGGCGCCAGTGCCGAGCAGGTGGAACTGGAGATCACCGACCGGATCGAAACGAAACTGCAGGAGATGGCGGAACTCAAAAACGTCTACTCCAACTCCCGGCCGGGGCTGTCGATCATCAAGGTCGACATCCTCAGCCACTACTGGTCGGACCGCCTGCCCCAAGTGTGGGACGTCCTGAGGAAGAAGGTGGCCGACGTCGAACCGACGCTTCCCCCGGGCGCGGGAAAACCGGTCGTTGGTGACGACTTCGGGTATGTGTTCGGCTTCCTGCTCGCAGTCAGCAGCGACGGCTACAGCTACGCCGAGCTGGAACAGTACGTCGACGACATGCGGAAGGAGTTGAGCGTTGTGCCCGGCGTGGCACGCGTTGACCTCTGGGGCGTGCAGGACAAACGGATCTTCATCGACGTCTCGAGTGCTCAGCTCGCCGAGCTCGGCCTGACGCCCGATCAGATCATCCAGACACTGCAGTCGCAGAACCTGGTGGTGGACGCCGGCCGCGTCGACTATCTGGACCGGCGACTGCGGGTGGCCCCAACGGGCGAGTTCCGGACGCCCGAAGAGATTGGCGACCTGGCGATCACCAGTGCCCTGCCCGGTCGCGACGAAGTCCTGCGGATTCGCGACTTCGCGACGGTTCGGGTCGGATACGAAGATCCGCCGTCGCATCAGTTGCGGCACAACGGACGACAGGCCATTGCGATCGCCCTGGCCCCCGGTGCCGGGCAGAACGTCGTCGAAGTCGGCAAGGCAATCGACCAGCGAATCAATGAGCTTGTTGCTGACCTGCCGGTCGGCATCAACGTCGAACGGATCTCGTGGCAATCGGATCAGGTGAGCGAGTCGATCCGGGCGTTCATGCTCAGTCTGACCGAAGCGGTCGCCATTGTGCTGGCGCTGCTGGCACTGACGATGGGGATTCGCGCAGGAATCATCATCGGCATCAGTGGGCTGGTGTTTCCCATCCTCGGCACGTTCATCGTGATGGCGATTACCGGCATCGACCTGCACCGGATCTCGCTGGGTGCGCTGATCATCGCGATGGGAATGATGGTCGACAACGCGATCGTGGTGACCGACGGCATCATGGTCCGCATCGCGCAGGGAATGGATCGCAAACAGGCCGCTATTGAAGCCGCCAGCGGTCCCGCCGTGCCACTGCTGGGGGCGACAGTCGTCGCCTGCATGGCGTTCTACCCGATCTTTGCGTCAAGCTACGACACGGGGGAATACGCGGGCAGTCTGTTCACGGTCGTCGCGATTTCGCTGCTGCTGAGCTGGGTCTTCTGCCAGACCGTCGCGCCACTGATGTGCATGGCCATGCTGCCGGACCCCAAACCGGGCCAGGCGGAGACATCGCCGTACCAGAGCCCGTTCTATCAGAAGTTCCGCGGGCTGCTGTCGCTGATTATCCGGGGTCGGGTGCTGTTCCTCGGCGGAATGGTGGGACTGCTGGTCTTTGCCGTGTTCAGCTTCCGCTTCGTGCCGCAGCTCTACTTCCCCGATTCCAGTCGCCTGCAGGTGATGATCGACTACTGGGCGCCGGAGGGAACGCGGATCGGCGAGACGAGCGCGAACCTGCAGCGGATCGAGGAGTATCTGCAGGACCACCCGGCGACCGCATCGGTCAGTACGTTCGTGGGCAAGGGGCCGCCGCGGTTCTACCTGCCGGTCAGTGCAGAAGATCCGTATACCTCTTACGGGCAGATCATCGTCAACACGAACTCGCTCGCAGGCGTCAATCAGCTGGTTGCCGAGACGGATGAGTGGGTACAGGAAAATGTTCCCGAGGCGATGGTCCGCGTGCGGAAGTATGCGGTCGGAGCCTTCGACGACTGGAAGATCGAGGCCCGTTTCAGCGGTCCGGCCAATGCCGATCCCGCCACGCTGCGACGTCTGGCGGAAGAGGGGGCGGAGATTCTGCGGGACTCGCCCAATGCCAAGGAAGTCCGCGTCAACTGGCGCGAACGCGTCCAGGCCGTCGTGCCGAAGTACAACCAGGAGCGGGCCCGCTGGGCGGGAGTCTCGCGCGATGACCTGGCGCGGGTAATGCGTCGGGCCTCCGACGGCATCGTCGTCGGACAGTACCGCGAAGACGACGACCTCATTCCCATCGTCGCCCGCAACGTCGAGTCAGAACGGTTGAGGGCCGCTTCATCACTCGACGAACTGCGGATCACACCGAAACTGACAACACATTCGGTCCCGGTCCTGCAGGTCGTCGACGGCATCGAAACGCGATGGGAAGATCCGATCATCTGGCGCTGGGACCGCCGGCGGGCGATCACCGTCCAGTGCTCCCCCAATGGCGTCACCGCACCGACGCTCCGCAACGAAGTGCTGGCGAAGTTCGAGGCGATCGAACTGCCGCCCGGCTACCGGCTCGACTGGGACGGCGAGTACTGGAGCGCCAGGCAGTCCCAGGAAGCACTCGTGCCGGGCATCGTGCCGGCGCTGGTCGTGATGCTGTTCCTGCTCGTGGCGCTGTTCAACGGGTTCCGGCCGATGCTGATCTGCATCCTGGTGATCCCCTTCGTGATGATCGGGATCACAGGCGGCCTGCTGCTGACCCGCACGCCCTTCGGATTCATTGCGCTGCTGGGTGCGATGAGTCTGTCGGGAATGATGATCAAGAACGTGGTCGTGCTGCTGGACGAGGTGAACTCGAACCTGCGCAAGGGACTGTCCCAGTACAATGCGGTGGTCGAGGCGGCCGTGTCCCGCCTGAATCCGGTCGTCAATGCCGCCGGAACGACTGTGCTGGGAGTGCTGCCGATGCTCCAGGACGTGTTCTGGGTGGCACTGGCGGTGACCATCTTCTTCGGGCTGATCGTCGGCACGATGCTGACCATGCTGGTCGTGCCGGCCCTGTATGCTCTGCTGTACCGCGTTACGCCCCCCACGGTGGAAGAGAGCCTGTCATGATCCAGGGACTCCAGCAGCTCATCCGCTACACCCGGATCCAGGAGATCGTCGGCGATGTCATCCGCCTGCGGGGCACCGGCATGGCACTGGGCGACATGGCGCACGTGGAAAACACGGATGGGGAATCGTCGCTGGCCCGCGTCATCGGGCTGGACCGCGACATTGTGAGCCTGCAGGTCTTCGCCGGCGGAAAGGGACTGTCGACCGACGCGACGGTGCAGTTCCTCGGACGTCCGCTCGATGTCGTGTACTCCGACAACATTCTCGGCCGGATCTTTCGGGGATCGGGCGAACCACTGGACGCGGGACCGGACCTCTCGGCGGAACCTCGGATCACTGTCGGCGGTCCGACGGTCAACCCGGCAATGCGGGTCATGCCCACAAACATGATCGAAACCCGCGTCCCGATGATCGACCTGTTCAACTGTCTGGTCGAAAGTCAGAAGATCCCGATCTTCTCCGTCGCGGGAGAACCGCACAGCGAACTGCTGGCACGAATCGGCTTTCAGGCGGATGCGGACGTGCTGGTCTTCGGCGGACTGGGACTGATCTTCGACGACTACCACTTCTTCCGCACCGCCTTTGAAGAGCACGGTGTGTTCGGCCGGACTGTGATGTTCGTCAACCAGGCCTCCGATCCCCTGGTCGAACGTCTGCTCGTCCCCGACATGGTCCTGGCGGTGGCGGAGAAGTTCGCCGTCGAGCAGAACAAACGCGTGCTCGTCCTGCTGACCGACATGACCGCCTATGCCGATGCGATGAAGGAAATCGGCGTCGCCCAGGAACGGATCCCTGCGGTCCGGGGTTACATGGGTGACCTCTATACGCAGCTGGCCCAGCGGTACGAGAAGGCGTGTGACTTCAAGGGAGCCGGCTCGGTCACGATCCTCACCGTCACCACCATGCCGGGCGACGACGTGACGCATCCGGTCCCCGACAACACCGGATACATCACCGAAGGCCAGTTTTACCTGCACGGCGGCATCATCGATCCGTTCGGGTCGCTGTCGCGGCTCAAGCAGCACGTCATCGGCAAGGCAACGCGGGAGGACCACTCCCAGATCGCCAACACGATGATCCGCTTCTACTCCAGTGCCGTCGACGCACAGAAGAAACAGGCGATGGCATTCGAACTCTCCCCGTTCGACGAGAAGCTGCTCAAGTTCGGAAAGCTGTTCCGCGAGCGGTTCATGGATATTCGGGTTTCGATCGGCGTCATCGACGCACTGGACCTGTGCTGGAAGACGCTCGCCGAGTGCTTTGAGCCGCAGGAACTGCTGATGAAACAGAGTCTGATCGACAAGTATTTCCCCGGGACCGAGTGAGTCTGCCCGCGATGGCGAAGCTCCGACTCAGCAAGAACTCGCTCCAGCAGCAGCAGCAACAGTTGAAGCTGTTTCAACGCCTGCTGCCGTCGCTGGACCTCAAGCGCCGACAGCTCACCGTCGAGGCGCAGAAGGCACGCGCCGAGCACAAGGCGGCACTGGCTGCGACCGAAGCACTCGACACGCACATCGGCGGCGAACTCCCTATGCTGGCCGACGAGAGTCTCGACCTTTCGGGGCTGGTGAAGATGACCGGCTATCGCGTGGGAGTGCAGAATGTGGTCGGCACGCGACTGCCGATCCTGGAACACGTCGAGTTCTCGGTGGCAGACTACTCCCGTCTGGCGACTCCGGCCTGGGTCGACATTCTCGTACAGCGGCTCAAGGACGCTGCGGAGGCACGGGTCCGCGCCCGCGTCGCAGAAGAACGTGTGCAGACGCTCAACCATGCCGTCCGGCGGATCACGCAGCGGGTGAACCTGTTCGAGAAGATCCTGATCCCGACGGCGAAAGAGAACATCCAGCGGATCCGGATCTACCTGGGTGATGCCGAACGGGCTGCCGTGGTGACGTCCAAACTCGCCAAGAGCAAGCAGCAGTCAGGAACGCGGCACACAACAGGGGAGGCGGTATGAGCATCGTTCCCCTGGATCGCGTGACACTCGCCGGGCTGAGCCACGACAAGGACCGCCTGCTGGATGATCTCCACGAGCGCGGCTGTCTGGAGCTGATTCCGTTCGGCGACGAGCTGAAGGAATCAACCGGCGGCGCGTCGTCTGAAGCCAGGGATGCCCTGAAGTTTCTGCTGAGCTGTCCGCACCGTCGGCGACAGGTGACCGACGAATCCCGTTTCGACGTGGAAGCGGTCGAGCGGCAGGCGCTGGAACTCGAGAAACAGATTCACACGCTCGAGGCCGAACGGGACGATCTGCTGCTCCGGATTGCCGCGGCCAGGCCGTGGGGCGAATTCGAATTCCCTGCGGCTGACGAGTTGGGTGACCTGCGGCTGTGGTTCTATGTGGTGCCGCACCAGGACATGCCCGACGTTGAAGCCAGCGGGCTGACCTGGGACGTCGTGCGTCGCGATCACCGGTTCTGCTACGTGGTGGTGGTTTCGCCGACGGAGCCGGAGCGGGAGTCGATGCCGGTTCCGCGGGTCCACATCGGTGCGCGGTCGCTGCGGGAACTGGATCAGCGGCTGGAAGACGTTGAGCTGGCGCTCGAAGACACGCAGGCAGAGCGGGAGTCGCTGACCCGCTGGTGCCTGCTGTTCGCCCGGAATCTCGACCGCCTTGAAGATGCCGCGGCCCGTGCTGATGCGGCACAGCAGACCTGCGACAACGACCCGGCCTTCGCGCTGCAGGCGTGGGTGCCTCGGGAACATGTGGCCGAACTGGCGGACTACGCCGCAAAGAACGGATTCGTCTTCGACAGTCGCCGGCCGACCGAGGACGAGTCTCCTCCCACACTGGTCCGCAACGCACCGCGGACGTCGGCAGGCGAGGATCTGGTCAGTTTCTACATGACGCCCGGCTACTGGACCTGGGACCCGTCGGCGACGGTGCTGGTTTCGTTTGCGATTTTCTTCGCGATGATTCTGGCCGACGCCGGCTATGCGGCGGTCCTGGGACTCGGGCTGCTGTTCGGGTGGCGCAAGCTGGGGACCTCGCAGTCCGGTCGGCGGTATCGTCCGCTGCTGGCGCTGATTGTTCTGGCGTCCCTGATCTACGGCATCCTCGTTGGCAGCTACTTCGGGGTGACTCCTCCTCAGGACTCGCTGCCCGGTCGACTCCAACTGCTCGACTTCAACAACTCGGCCCTGATGATGGGAGTCGCCGTGCTGGTCGGGGGACTCCACGTCCTGCTGGCGAACGTGATGGACGCCCGCCGGCGTGTCGACTGGCGTGACGGTCTGGCGTCCATCGGCTGGGCCTGTGCCGTCGGCGGCGGACTGCTGTTCGGAGCAGGCGCCGCCATCCCGGCCGTGGAGTGGCTGAAACCGGTCGGCGGCGGTGCAGTCGTACTCGGGTTACTGCTGGTCGTCGGGTTCACGGCCCGCCACGAGAAACCCCTCAAACGGCTGCTCTTCGGATTGCTGGGGCTGACGAAGGTCTCGGGAGCCTTCGGCGATGTGCTGAGCTACCTGAGGCTGTTTGCGCTGGGGCTGGCCTCGGCGTCTCTGGCGATGGCCTTCAACGACATGGCGGCCGACATCCGCAGCGGAATGCCGCGCATCGGCCTGCTGCTGGCGCTGCTCGTGCTGGCGTTCGGACACAGCCTGAACCTGCTGCTGGGGGTCTCCAGCGGCGTGATCCACGGACTGCGATTGAACGTCATCGAGTTCTTCAACTGGGGGCTGAAAGACGAAGGCCGCAGTTTCCGGCCGTTTCGTCGAAGGGAAGGTTCCTTATGGCAATGATACTGACGCTCGGTTGGCTCGGACTCTATGCCCCCCTGGCGCTGGGGGCGATCGGCAGCATGATCGGCTGTCTCCGCGGAGGAATGGCCGCATGTGGAGCCATGCTGGAAGTGGAAGGAGGCTACGGGCGATTCGTCGGAGTCGCCGCCATGCCTTCCTCGCAGACGATCTACGGCATCGTCGTGACGATGGCGTTGCCGGCGGCGCTGTCGGATGGCAACTCGCCCGGCATCTTTGCGCTGGGGGTGCTGTCCGGACTGGCACTGCTGTTCAGCGCAATGGCCCAGGGAAGTGCGTGTGCAGCGGCGATCAATGCCTCCAAGAGCAAGCCGGAAGTGTTCGGCATCTCGCTGGCACCGGCGGCTCTGATCGAAGGCTTCGCCGTGTTCGCCTTCGTGTTCGCTCTCGTGCTGGCCGGTCGGCTTCCCGAGTAATTCCAACTGTCTGAAGGTGCAACGATGGACGAGACCACCAACGCGCCCTCCGGCGTCCAGGACCTGATTGACCGCATCCGCGACCAGGGGGTGCAGGCGGCGCAGGAGCAGGCGGATCAGCTGCTCAGCGATGCCAAGCGGGAAGCGGCCGAGATTGTCGCCCGCGCGAAGGAAGACGCCGACGCGCTGCGGGCGCAGGCCCGTGCCGACATCGACGGCTGGCAGGCGGCCTCGCTCGATGCCCTGCGACTGGCGTCGCGGGATACCGTGCTGGAACTCAAGGTCGGTGTGATGAACCGGTTTGAGGAGTTCGTCAAACGGCTGGTGATCTCGGCCACACAGGACAAGGAGCTTGTCCGGGCAATCGTCCTGGTGCTTGCGGGACATGCGGCTGAGGAGTTCATCCAGAACAAGGAGATCGAGATCCGTGTCTCCCGTCGACTGCTCGGGGGCGAGCCCGATGCCGAACTGAGCGAAGAGGGAAAGCGGGCGATACTTGGCCTGTCGAGCGACATGCTTCGTGAGGGACTGCAACTGGTCCCCGACGACGACATCGAGGGAGGAGCACGGGTGCAGCTCGTCGATGACAGGCTGGAGATCGATCTGTCCGATCGGGCCATCGCCCGCATGATCTCTCAGCGAATGCTGCCACGGTTCAAGGCGATCCTCGAAGGGGCGGAATGATCGCGTGAGCGCCATGTACTACGACCTGATTGCCAGCCTGCCCCACCTGCCGCACTTCGAGCAGGCGGAATGGTTGCCGATTACCCCGCTCCGGCTGAACCGCCGGTTGCAGCGGCTCAGGCCCGCTCACGCCGGGCAGCTGGCGCGGGCCCGGTCGCTCGTCATGTGGCGACGGGAACACCTGATGTCCGGCCGCGATGCCGACCTGATCAACGGGTATGCGGCTCTGATGGACACGCCGCTCGAGCAGCCGCTGCGGGACTACGTGATGTTCCGCATGGACCAGCAGACGATTCTGGCGGCACTGCGGTGGCGACAGGCGGGGCTGCCGGCTCCCGAGGAGGGAGTCCGCTGGGGGTCCGGTGCCCGGGTGCATCAGATCCGCACGCACTGGGACGATCCGGACTTTCGCCTGGCATACGTCTACCCGTGGATCGCCTCTGCCCGGAACCTGCTCGAGAATGGCGATGCGATCGGTCTGGAGCGGCTGCTGATGGATGTGACGTGGGCGCGGCTCGACCGCCACGCCGATCGCCACATGTTCCGCTTCGAGGCGGTGTTCGCGTACGTCTTCAAGTGGGACATCCTCCGGGCATGGCTGGCCGCCGATGCCGAGCAGGCGACCGTCCGATTCCGGGAACTGATCGACAAGGTGACTCATGTCGAACACAGCTAGCATGCCACCTGGAAAGACGGCGAAGGTCGTCGAAGTCCGGGAAAGCCTCGTCCTCATCGAGGTGGACGAGCAGACTCCCATCGCCAAGAACGAAGTCGGCTACGTCTGCGTCGGCGACGAGAGACTCAAGGCCGAGGTGCTCCGCATCCGGGGACGGACGGCCGACATGCAGGTGTTCGAGGACACCAGCGGCGTGCGGGTCGGCGATCGCGTCGAAATGACGGGGGAGATGCTCTCGGCAACTCTGGGACCAGGACTGCTGGGGGGCGTCTTCGACGGCCTGCAGAACCCGCTGGCCGCCCTCGCGGAACAGTACGGCTTCTTCCTCCCCCGCGGTGTGGCTGCGTCTCCGCTGGATCTGGACCGGACCTGGCGGTTTACGCCGCAGGTCAAGGCGGGCGATCGTGTGGTTCCCGGCGGGGTCCTCGGCACGGTTCCGGAAGGACCGTTCACCCACAAGATTCTCGTACCGTTCGGTGAGAAGACGCCGGTGAACGTCACCTGGGTTGGTGAAGGCAGTTTCACACTGCGGGATCCGGTTGCCCGGATTGAAAGCGACGGCGTCGAGCGCGAACTGACGATGGTTCAGACGTGGCCGGTGCGGCGGCCGATTCCCGCCGGAATGTTCCGGCGACGCTTCGCGGAACGGATCTACTCCGAAGAGCCGATGACCACCGGCACACGGATCATCGACACGTTCTTCCCCATCGCGACGGGGGGAACTGGCTGCATCCCCGGTCCGTTCGGCGCGGGCAAGACCGTGCTGCAGAGCACCATCGCCCGTTATTCGACGGTCGACATTGTCGTCGTCGTGGCCTGCGGCGAGCGGGCCGGCGAAGTCGTGGAAACGATCTCCCTCTACCCGGAAACGCAGGATCCGCGAACGGGCGGGACGTTGATGGACCGCACGATCATCATCTGCAACACCTCCTCGATGCCGGTTGCGGCCCGGGAGGCGTCGATCTACATGGGCATCACGCTGGCCGAGTACTACCGCCAGATGGGGTTGAACGTCCTGCTGATTGCCGACTCGACGTCGCGGTGGGCGCAGGCGATGCGCGAAACCTCCGGACGGATGGAGGAAATCCCGGGCGAGGAAGCCTTCCCCGCGTATCTCGATTCGTCGATCAAGAGCGTCTACGAGCGTGCCGGCGTCATCCGCTGTCCCGATGATTCGCAGGGAAGCCTGACGATGATCGGCACGGTCTCGCCGGCGGGGGGCAACTTCGAAGAACCGGTCACGCAGTCGACGCTGGGAACCGTCAAGACGTTCCTGGGACTCTCGTACGATCGGGCGTACAAGCGATTCTACCCTGCGATCGATCCCCTGCTCTCGTGGTCGCGGTATCTGGACCAGCTCACCCCCTGGCTGAGCCGTCATCTCGATCCCAACTGGACCCGCGACGTCCGGCGTCTGCAGGACCTCCTCGAGCAGGGGGAGACGATCAGCCAGATGATGCAGGTGACCGGCGAGGAAGGGATCACGCTGGAGGACTTCATCATCTGGCAGAAATCTGTCCTGCTCGACATGGCCTACCTCCAGCAGGATGCCTTCGACGAGACCGATGCCTGCATGCCACGTGAGCGGCAACTGGAGAGTCTGCGGCTGATTTTGCGGCTCATCGACCGCGAATACGACTTCAGGGACCGTGACGAAGCTCGCGAATTCTTCACAAAAGTGATCGGGTTGTACAAGAACTGGAACTACAGCCCGCCGGACTCCCCCGACTACCGGAAGTACAAGCAGGAGATCGAATCCGCTGCCGAACAGGTGCCGGTGTAGCGCACACGGCGACCACTCTCAAATCGCCCGAAAGGGCCTGCAGCACGGCAAATCCGGCATTGGATTCCGGTTACGAACCGGTGCCGGACGCGATTTTCCTGGAGTTCGACCGGAATCGCAGCGCAATGCAGGCGAGACGCCGATAGTCTCAAGGGGCCGCGCGGGAGTGACGATCCGATGATTCGGACCACCGAACATTCTATGATGGCGCGCGACAACCTGAAGCAGCTTTCGGAGAGCGAGGAAACCTGTGATGCCGAACATGACTGAACTCGACACCACGTGCATCAATACGATCCGCACCTTGTCAATGGACGCCGTGCAGGCGGCCAATTCCGGACACCCGGGAACCCCGATGGCCCTGGCGCCGGTCGCCTATTGCCTGTGGCAGAATTTTCTGCGTTTCGATCCCGAGGATCCGATCTGGCCGAACCGGGACCGGTTCGTGCTGTCGGCCGGCCACGCATCGATGCTTCTCTATTCGATGCTGCACCTGACCGGGGTGAAAGCGGTCAGCAAGGACTACGAAACGCTGGGTGAACCATCGGTCCCTCTTGATGCGATCAAGAATTTTCGGCAGCTTGACAGCCGCTGCCCCGGACACCCGGAGTATCGCTGGACCTCCGGAGTCGAGACGACCACCGGTCCGCTCGGCCAGGGGCTCGGCAACAGCGTGGGTATGGCCCTTGCCGGACGGTGGATGGGAGCCCGCTACAACCAGCCCGGATTTGAAGATCTGATCGACTTCAACGTCTACGCAGTGTGCGGCGACGGTTGCATCATGGAGGGTCTGTCATCCGAGGCGGCATCGCTGGCCGGCCACCTGAAGCTCTCCAACCTGTGCTGGATCTACGACAACAACCGCATCACGATCGAAGGGCATACCGACCTGGCATTCAGCGAGGATGTCGCGACGCGGTTCATTGCCCTTGGCTGGAACGTGACGCGCGTCGGCGATGCGAACGACCAGGAGATGCTCTCCCGGGCATTCAACACGTTCCTGGAGACGCACGATCGCCCGACCCTGATCATCGTCGACAGCCACATCGCCTGGGGTGCCCCGAACAAGCAGGACACCAGTGCGGCCCACGGAGCGGCACTCGGCGAGGATGAAGTGCGGCTGACCAAGCAGAACTACGGCTGGCCAGAGGATGCCAAGTTCTACGTCCCGGACGGAGTTTACGACCACTTCCGGAACGGAATCGGCACGCGGGGCCGGAAGTTGCGGGACGAATGGTTCAGTCGCGTCGAAGAGTACCGCCAGAAGTGTCCGGAACTGGCCGATGAGCTGTATCGCATGCAGCACCGCCAGTTGCCCGAAGGGTGGGACAAGAACCTTCCGACGTTCGAAACCGACGCCAAGGGGCTCGCAACGCGGGATTCGTCCGGCAAGGTGCTCAATGCGATCGCGCCGAATGTGCCGTGGCTCATCGGTGGTTCCGCCGACCTGGCACCGTCGTGCAAGACATACCTGACGTTCGATGGTGCCGACGGTCTGTTCGCCGACACTCCCGCGGGACGTAATGTCCACTTTGGCGTTCGCGAGCACGCCATGGCGTCGGTGCTCAACGGCATGGCGCTGGTCAAGGTCCGGCCGTTCGGGTCGACGTTCCTGATTTTCAGCGACTACGCGCGTCCGGCCATCCGGCTGAGCGCGATGATGGAACTGCCGGTCATTTACGTGTTTACGCACGATTCAATCGGTGTCGGGGAAGACGGCCCGACCCACCAGCCGATCGAACAGCTGGCGTCGCTGCGGAGCATTCCCGGGCTGATCGTGTTGCGTCCGGCGGATGCCAGCGAAGTCGTCGAAGCGTGGCGCACGACTCTGCAGCTGCACCACGAACCGGCCGCACTGGTTCTGACGCGACAGGCCGTCCCGACCATCGACCGCGAGAAATACGGGTCGGCCTCGGGACTGGCGAAGGGAGCCTACATCCTCGCCGATGCCCCGGACGCCAAACCGGACGTGCTGCTGCTGGCCACCGGCAGCGAAGTGGCACTGTGCCTCGAGGCGTACGAACGTCTGCAGGGCGAGGGGATCAAGGCCCGCGTCGTCAGCATGCCGAGCTGGGAACTGTTTGACGACCAGCCCCAGGAGTACCGCGACAGCGTGCTGCCGCCGGACGTCACGGCCCGCGTGTCCGTCGAGCAGGCCTCGACGTTCGGATGGGCGAAATACGTCGGTGCGTCGGGCACCAGCATCGGGATGCGGTCGTTCGGCGCGTCGGCTCCGCTGAAAGACCTGGTGCACAAGTTCGGTTTCACCGCCGACAACGTCGTTGAAGCCGCGAAGAAACAGGTGGAATCGTCCCGGGAGGGGCGTGCATGACGATTGCCGAACGCGCTGTCGAGCTTGTGCCAGCGAACGCACGCATCGGGCTTGGGTCCGGACGGGCCGCCCGGGCGTTCGTTCGGGCGCTCGGCGAGCGTGTTCGGGCGGGTGACCTGCACGTCGAAGGTGTTCCGACATCGGAGGAAACGGCGCGACTGGCCCGACAGGAAGGCATTCCACTCGTGTCCCTCGCGGACGTGGAAATGCTGGACCTGACGGTCGACGGTGCGGACGAGGTCGATCCCGATCTGAACCTGATCAAGGGATACGGCCGCGCACTGGTCCGGGAGAAGGTCGTTGCCGCTTCCTCCCGTCGTCTGATCATTCTGGTCGGCGACGAGAAGCTCGTCCCGGAGCTGGGAACGCGCGGCCGCCTCCCCGTCGAGGTCGTTCCCTTCGCCCTGCCCCTTGTCGAGCGGCGGCTGAGCCAGCTCGGACTGCGTCCCGTCCCGGATCTTCGGGACGGAGACCTGTTCGTGACCGACAACGGGAATCACATCATCGACTGTCAGATCGATGTGATTCCCGATGCCGCCCGGCTGGATCTCCAACTGCTGCAGATTCCGGGAGTCGTCGGCACGGGGCTCTTTCTCGGGATGGCGGAGACCGTTCTGGTCGGCGACCGGTCGGACTTCCGCCTGACCGAAGAGAAATGTCGTGTGCCGGATGCCGGCGGGGCATCGCACCGCCGGTTCCGCGAAGACTGAACGTCAGGAAGAGAGTCACTCATGGACACATCAGCCGACTGGCACCGCTTCCAGCAGCACCTCTGCCGGGTCCCTACCCTGGACCTGACGCTGGACATCAGCCGGATGCAGTTCGACGACGGATTTCTGGATCGGATGTCGGAACCGATGCAGAAGGCCTTTGCGGCGATGGACGCGCTGGAAGGCGGATCCATCGCGAATCCGGACGAAGGGCGGATGGTGGGGCACTACTGGCTTCGCGCCCCCGACCTGGCCCCGTCCCCCGAGATTGCTGCAGAGATCCGCAAGACGATCGACGACGTCAAATCATTTGCCGCTGCGGTCCATGACGGGACGGTCCGTCCGCCGGGGGCCGAGCGTTTCACGCGGGTGCTGGCGATCGGGATTGGCGGGTCGGCGCTGGGCCCGATGTTCGTCGCCGATGCGCTGGGAGATCCCGATAGTGACCGGATGTCGATCGAGTTCATCGACAACACGGACCCGGACGGTCTGGCCCGTGTCCTCCGGAGTCTCGATGGGTGCCTGGGCGAGACGCTGTGCATCGTCACGTCAAAGAGCGGAGGCACTCCCGAGACACGTAACGGCATGCTGCTGGTCGCAGACGCCTACCGACAGGCGGGTCTGGACTTCGCCCGGCATGCGGTCGCAGTCACGATGAACGGATCGCGTCTCGACCAGACGGCTGATGCCGACAACTGGGTCGCGCGGTTTCCCATGTTCGACTGGATTGGCGGACGCACCAGCGTGCTGTCAGCGGTTGGACTGCTGCCGGCGGCGCTGCAGGGACTCGATATCGACGGCCTGCTCGCGGGAGCCGCAGACTGCGATGTCGCGACGCGAGCTCACGATGTTGAGAGCAACCCGGCGGCACTGATGGCCCTGATGTGGCATCACGCGACTGGCGGGAAGGGGCAGAAGGATATGGTGGTCCTGCCCTACAAGGACCGGCTCCTGCTGTTCAGCCGCTACCTGCAGCAGCTCGTGATGGAGTCGCTGGGCAAGCAGCTGGACCTGGAGGGCCGTCGTGTTGACCAGGGCCTGGCGGTCTACGGCAACAAGGGGTCGACCGACCAGCACGCATACGTTCAACAGCTTCGCGAGGGGGTGCCCAACTTCTTTGCCGTGTTCATCCGCGTACTCGCATCGGGTGGATCGGCACTGGAAATGGAACCGGGCGTCACGGCGGGCGATTATCTGCACGGCTTCCTGCTGGGAACACGTGAAGCTCTGTCGGAGAACGACCGCGAGTCGATGACGATCTCGATCCCGGAAGTGAACGCCCGCACGGTCGGTGCGCTGATTGCGCTCTTTGAGCGAGCCGTCGGTCTGTACGCCGACCTGATCGGCATCAACGCCTATCACCAGCCGGGAGTGGAAGCCGGCAAGAAGGCGGCCGCCTCAGTCCTGAAGCTTCAGGGAGAGATTCTCGCAGCACTGACCGAAACTCCACAGAACGCGATTCAGATTGCCGAAGCGGTCGGCGTCCCCGGGCAGACCGAAGCGGTGTTTCTTCTGCTCGAGCACCTGGCAGCCAACGGTCGGGCCCGCATCGCTGGAGATGCCGGTCCGGCCCAGATGACGTTCTCGCTGCCGGAGTCGACCACGGGAGGTGCGTAAACAGTCAGAAGTCAGTCGGATGCGACGCCCTGGAACCAGAGTGCGCCGGAACGGACGACACCGTTGCTGGCCGAATGGATACGGCGGTCGCGCGAACTCGCAGATCCTTCACGAAGACCGGCTACAAGAGACAGTACATGGCTGCGCGACTCAGCAGGCTCCGCTTCGTTTGCAATGCGTCGAAGCAGCGTCTTGCGGAGCGACTGAGAGTCCGTTGGCCAGATCTCCACGAAGGGTTCCAACAGGGCCAACGGCAACTGATGGAACAGGTCCCTTGGGAGTCGTGAGACTTCCGAGGGGGGGCGCCCATTTTCCTTTGACGCCGCGCGGCCAGGGCGCACGAATCGATCGACAGAGTCCGGTTTCCTGACAACCGAAAGCGAGATCCGATGGCTTCCACATCTCCCCAGACGAAGAAGTCCACACGCATTGACTCCGGCACCTCTTCGGCGGCCCCGCTGACCGACGACGAGCTGCGCCGCATGGATGCCTACTGGCGGGCATTGAACTATCTCTCGGTCGGCCAGATCTACCTGCTCGACAATCCATTGCTCCGCGAGCCACTGAAGCGCGAGCACATCAAGCCGCGTCTGCTCGGACACTGGGGAACGTCGCCCGGTCTCAACATGCTGTGCGTGCACCTCAACCGGGTCATCAAGCGCGACGATCTGGACATGATCTACGTGATCGGCCCGGGACACGGCGGTCCGTCGCTCGTGGCGCATGCGTATCTGGAAGGGACCTACAGCGAGGTCTATCCCAACATCAGCCAGGATGAAGAGGGGATGCAGCGGCTGTTCAAGCAGTTCAGCTTCCCCGGCGGCATCCCCAGCCACGTTGCCCCCGAGACGCCCGGTTCCATTCACGAAGGGGGCGAACTGGGATACGCCCTCTCCCATGCCTACGGCGCGGCATTCGACAATCCGAATCTGATTGTCGCCTGCGTCGTCGGCGACGGTGAAGCGGAGACCGGTCCGCTGGCCACCGGATGGCACGGGAACAAGTTCATCAATCCCGCCCGCGACGGCTGCGTACTGCCGATCCTCCATCTGAACGGCTACAAGATCGCGAATCCCTGTTTCCTGGCGCGCATTCCGAAGGATGAACTGCAGAAGTTCTACGAAGGAATGGGCTACAAGCCGTACTTCGTCGAAGGAGACGATCCGCAGCTCGTCCATCAGCAGCTCGCCGACGTCCTCGACACGATCGTTGCGGAGATCCACCAGATCTGGGACGACGCCCGCAACAACGGCAACACGAAGCGTCCCGCCTGGCCGATGATCGTTTTCCGCACGCCCAAAGGGTGGACATGCCCTGAGGAGATCGACGGCAAGAAGTGCGAGGGCTACTGGCGCAGCCATCAGGTGCCGATGGGCGAGATGCACAAGGCCGAGCACATCCGCATTCTCGAAGAGTGGATGAAGAGCTACCGGCCGGAAGAGCTGTTTGACGAACAGGGACGGCTCATTCCGGAACTCGCGGAACTGGCACCGAAGGGCCACCGCCGGATGAGCGACAACCCGCACACCAACGGCGGCCTGCTGATGCGCGATCTCAGGTTGCCTGACTTTCGCGACTATGCGGTCGACGTTCCCAGTCCGGGAACCGTCATTGTCGAGTCCGCGCGCCGGATGGGGACGTATCTTCGTGACGTAATGAAGCTGAACCTGGAGAGCAGGAACTTCCGCCTGTTCAGCCCGGACGAGAACAATTCCAACCGCTGGCAGGACGTACTGGAAGTCACCGACCGCTGCTACATGGCGGACATCTATCCCGAGGACGACCACCTCTCGCCCGACGGTCGCGTGATGGAGGTGCTCAGCGAGCATCAGTGCCAGGGCTGGCTGGAAGGGTATCTGCTGACCGGCCGGCACGGGTTCTTCTCCTGCTACGAAGCGTTCATCCACATCATCGACTCGATGTTCAACCAGCACGCCAAGTGGCTGAAGGTCTGCAAGGAGATCCCGTGGCGGCGGCCGATCGCGTCGTTCAACTACTTCCTCAGCTCGCACGTCTGGCGACAGGACCATAACGGTTTCAGCCACCAGGACCCCGGCTTCATTGACCATGTGGTCAACAAGAAGGCCGAAGTGATTCGTGTCTATCTGCCGCCGGATGCCAACTGCCTGCTGTCGGTGACCGATCACTGCCTGCGCAGCCGCGACTACATCAATGTCGTTGTCGCCGGCAAGCAGCCGGCGCCGCAGTGGCTGACGATGGACCAGGCGATCAAGCACTGCTCGGCCGGTGTCGGCATCTGGGAATTTGCCAGCAATGACAAGGGGAGCGAACCGGACGTGGTGATGGCCTGCTGCGGTGACGTACCGACGCTGGAGACGCTGGCCGCGGTGGAGCTGCTGCGCGAGCATCTGCCGGAGCTGAAGATCCGTGTGGTGAACGTGGTCAACCTGATGAAGCTGCAGCCGGAGAGCGAGCACCCACACGGGCTGTCGGACCGGGACTTCGACGCACTGTTCACGAAGGACAAGCCGATCATCTTTGCCTTCCACGGGTATCCCTGGCTGATTCATCGCCTCACCTACCGCCGCACGAATCACAAAAACCTGCACGTGCGTGGCTACAAGGAGGAAGGGACGACGACCACTCCGTTCGACATGGTGGTCCTCAACGATCTCGACCGGTTCCACCTGGTGGAGGACGTGATTGACCGGCTGCCGCAACTCGGAGCCCGGGCCGCGTACTTCAAGCAGGCGATCCACGAGAAGCTGATCGAGCACCGGCAATACATCCAGGAGCACGGGGACGACATCCCGGCGATCAGTGGCTGGCGATGGGGCCAGAAAGGACAGGTGGCATCCGGCGGGACGTCAACAGAAGGCGACAACGTGTAGCCCGCAGGACAGGCCGGCCCGATCCGCTGGTGATCGGGCCGTGGGGCGGGAGGAGCGGGGCAGATGTCCCGCCGGCATCTCTCCACCGACCAGGCCATTCTCGTATCGGAAGCGGCGGCGACCGACGGACATCTCCATGCCCCAGATCAGCAATGTTGGCCGCAGCTGGCCGCTCGGTGCGACCGTCGTCGACGGCGGGGTGAACTTCAGTCTGTTCTCGCGTTCCGCCGCCGGCGTCGAACTCCTGCTGTTCGACAACGAGAATGGTCCGCCGTCCCGCGTGATCACGCTCGAACCTGCCGCCAACCGCACCTATCACTACTGGCACACGTTTGTGCCGGGGATCCGGCCGGGACAGATCTATGCGTATCGCGTGGCCGGTCCGATTGATCCGGCCCGTGGCCTGAGGTTCGATCCGGCCAAGACCCTGCTCGATCCGTACGGACGTGCCGTCGTGATGCCCGGGAACTACGACCGCGAGGCGGCAACGCAGGAGGGGGACAACGCGACAACGGCGATGAAGAGCGTCGTCGTCGATCCGTCGGCGTACGACTGGGAAGGCGACCTGCCGCTCGACCTGCCTTCGGCACGCACGATCATCTATGAGATGCACGTGCGTGGCTTCACGCAGCATCCGAATTCGGGCGTTCCGGCAAACAAACGGGGCACCTATGCCGGGCTGATCGAAAAGATCCCGTATCTGCAGGAACTGGGCGTGACCGCGGTCGAACTGCTGCCGGTCTTCCAGTTCGATCCTCAGGACGCCCCTGCAGGCCGGATCAACTACTGGGGTTACGCGCCGATTGCCAGTTTCGCTCCGCATGCGGCGTTCAGTTCGCGTCAGGATCCGCTCGGGCCGGTCAACGAGTTCCGGGACATGGTCAAGGCATTGCACCGTGCCGGTATCGAGGTGATTCTCGACGTCGTGTTCAATCACACCGCTGAAGGGAACGAACACGGACCGACGCTCAGCTATCGCGGCATCGACAACCGCAGCTACTACATTCTGGAGAACGGAGGCGAAAAGTATGCGAACTATTCGGGATGCGGGAACACGCTGAATGCGAATCATCCGGTCGTCCGCCGGATGATCCTGGACAGTCTCCGCTACTGGGTGGAGCATATGCACGTCGACGGATTCCGGTTCGACCTGGCGTCGATTCTTGCCCGGGACTCGGCCGGTCATCCGCTGCCCAATCCTCCGGTGCTGTGGGACATCGAGTCGGACCCTGCACTGGCCGGTACCAAGCTGCTGGCGGAAGCCTGGGACGCCGCCGGGCTGTACCAGGTCGGCAGTTTTGTCGGCGACGCCTGGAAGGAGTGGAACGGCCGGTTCCGGGACGACGTGCGCGACTTCTTTCGCGGCGAGCCGGGCTCAGTGCGACACATTGCCGACCGAATCGTGGGGAGTCCTGCCATCTACGGTCACGAGGAACGGGAGGCGGAGCAGAGCGTCAACTTCATCACCTGCCATGACGGTTTCACACTCAACGATCTCGTCTCCTACAACGAAAAGCACAACGAGGCCAACGGCGAGCAGAACCGCGACGGTGCCAACGACAACCGCAGCTGGAACTGCGGCGTCGAGGGCCCCACGGATGATCCCGCGATCGAGGCCCTCCGCACCCGGCAGGTGAAGAACTTCCTGACGATTACCCTCATGTCGCTCGGGCTCCCCATGATCATGATGGGAGATGAAGTCCGTCGGACGCAGCACGGCAACAACAATGCGTACTGTCAGGACAACGAACTGAGCTGGCTCGACTGGTCGCTGGTCGAGCAACACCCCGGCCTGCTGCGGTTCGTCAAGCTGCTGATTGAACGGCGGCTGCTGAGGAATCTCGAGCACGAGCACCGTCGCACGAGCCTCAACACGTTGCTGCGGGACGCGAAGAAGGCGTGGCACGGCGTGAAACTGAACCAGCCGGACTGGCGGGACAATTCGCACAGTATCGCCGTGAATGCCGAGCTTCGGAGTGAACGCATGCAGTTCCACGCGATCCTCAACGCGTACTGGGAGCCGCTCGCGTTCAAGCTGCCGCCACTCGAGCGGGGCAGCTGGCGGCGATGGATCGACACGGCCCTTGAATCACCGGATGACATTGTCCCCTGGTCGCAGGCACCGGCCGTTGAGGGAGAGACGTACCGTGTGGACTCCCGTTCGGTCGTGTTTCTGATTGGCGATGCCTCCTGACCCGGATGTTCCATGCACGCAAAACCCGCATCCGCCACACCGGACATCGGCAAGCGGGCACAGCAACGGAAACTCCGACCATCAAGACCGGCGATGTCTGCGTCTCCACATTGCGGAGGCTGCAGCAGTGTGACGCACCTCGACGAATCAGGACTCAGAGAATGAGCTCAGAGAGCACTCCCCCATCGCACCCCGGCCCCATCAGTCTCGGAGACGAGGATGCGGTCAAGGATCTCCTCGTCAACACGGTCTTCGGACTGTGGGACATCGTCAACGATCTGACCCGGCTCCAGCCGTCAAGGAAGGAACGGTACCGGGTGACAATCTTCGGCTCCGCGCGGGCGCAGCCCGGAACGTTCGCGTACGACGAATGCAAACGGACTGCCGCGGCACTCGCAGAGATGGGCTGCGACATCATCACCGGCGGCGGTCCCGGAATGATGCAGGCGGCCAACGAAGGGGCAGCGTCCGTGAATGCGGCGGAACGGAATCGTTCGGTCGGGATTCGTGTCGACCTGCCGTTCGAGCAGGAGGTGAATCCGTTCGTTCAGCAGGCCTTCGAACACAAGACGTTCTTCACGCGTCTGCACCAGTTTGTGCTGATGTCGGATGCGTTCGTCGTGACTCCCGGCGGAATCGGTACGGTCCTCGAACTGATGATGGTGTGGCAACTGCTGCAGGTGAAGCACCTGCACGACACACCACTGATCCTGGTGGGACACATGTGGACCGGACTGGTGGACTGGGCCCGCAGCAGTCTGCTCAATCCTCAGCTCGAGCTGGCCAGCCCCGCGGACATTGACATTCCCCGGTGCGTGGACACTGCCGATGACGCGATTGCGCTCATCCGCGAGCACCACGAACTCTGGCAGCGCGAGCGGCAGGAATAGAGTGAGTCTCCCATGTCTGACATTGAAACGGACCAGAACCTGTTGTTCGGCGTCATTGCTCTGCAGAGCGATCTGATCGACACGCGCCAGTTCGTCGACGCCTGCACTCTGTGGTCGTCGGACAAGGCGTCGTCGCTGGCCGACATCCTCGTCCGGCACGAGTGGCTGACGGACGAAGACCGCCGGCATGTGGAGTACCTGCTCAAGCGGCGTCTGCAGAAGCAGTCGGGGAGTGCCCGCCAAACCCTCGCGACACTGCCGGTTGCGGTCAAGTCGGCCCTGGCCAGTATCGACGACCACTCGATTCACGAATCGCTCCAGGGACTCGGTGACGACGTTGAGACGATCGACGCATTTCCATCGACGTTGCCGGCCCGGCAGGAGCGGGTCGTCCTGAAGGGGCTGCACTCCACCGGCGGCATCGGGCAGGTCTGGATCGCCCACGATCCGATCCTCGGGCGGGAGATTGCCCTGAAGGAACTGCGGTCCGACAAGGCCGGCTCAAAGCGGAATCGCGAGCGGTTCTTTCGCGAGGCGCAGCTGACCGGACAACTGGAACATCCCGGCATTGTGCCGGTCTACGACTACCACTTCGCCGACGATGGCAGCCGCTGCTACTACACAATGCGGTTCGTCAAGGGGCAGACGCTGACGGAGGCGATCCGCAACTATCACGGGAACCGAAGTTCGACCGGTGCCGGAACGACCGCCGAACTGATCCGGCTCCTGAACATGTTCGTCAATCTCTGCCAGACGATCGCCTACGCCCACTCCCGTGAGGTGATCCACCGCGACCTGAAGGGGGACAACGTCATTGTCGGAGACTTCGGCGAGGTGATCGTCCTCGACTGGGGTCTCGCCAAGCGGCTCGACCAGACCGGCCCGGAGCCGGCAGACGAACCGGATCCGATGCAGACGCTGGTGCCGACGAGCGAACCGCCGGAGACGGTCTCGGCGACAATGCAGGGCGAGAAACTCGGCACGCCGGCCTACATGGCCCCCGAGCAGGCCCGCGGGCAGATCGACCTGATCGACAGGCGAACGGACGTGTACGGTCTGGCGGCAATTCTGTACGAGATCCTTGTCGGCCGGCCGCCGTTTCGGGGTGACAGTATCGTCGACGTGCTCGATCGCGTAATCCATCAGCGTCCCCAGTCTCCCGCAGAACAACAGCCGGGGCTTCCGAAGGAACTCGAACGGATCTGCCTGAAGGGGCTGTCGAAAGACCGCGACGACCGGCAGCAGTCGGCGGGCCAACTGGCCGATCAGGTCCAGAGCTGGATCGCCGAACGTGCCGAGCGAAAACGGACCGAGCAGGAACGCGAACGGTTCTTCAACCTGTCGCTCGATCTGCTCGGTATCCTCGACGCGGAGGGACGCCTGAAGCAGACGAACCCGGCGTGGGATTCCCTGCTCGGCTGGGACAACGCCGAGATCAACGGCCGGCCGGTTCGGGATCTCCTGCATCCGGACGACCGGCCGCATATCACCCGCGACCTCGAACGGATCCTCTCGGGCGAGTCGCTGACGGAGGCCGAGTACCGCTGCCTCTGCCAGGACGGCACGTACCGCTGGGTCCTGTGGAATGCCAGCCTCATTGCGGGCGAGTCCTCCATCTACATCGTCGGCCGGGACATCACCGAGCGCAAACAGACCGAGCAGACGTTTCGGGAACTGCTCGAGTCGGCACCGGACGGGATGGTCGTGGTCAGTGCGTCCGGTCGGATCGTGATGGTGAATGCACAGCTCGAACGACTCTTCGAGTACACCCGCGACGAACTTCTGGGCCAGCCCGTTGAAATCCTCGTCCCCGAAGAGTTCCGTCCGCAACACCCGGCTCACGTCGCCCGGTTTGCGGCCAATCCCCAGTTCCGGCCGATGGGGTCCGATCTCAGGCTGAGCGGCCGCCGCAAGGACGGCTGCCTGTTTCCTGTCGAGGTCAGCCTCAGTCCCGTCCAGACCGAGCAGGGACTTCTGATCTCGTGCGCCGTACGGGACGTCTCTTCGCGAGACGACCAGCAAAACCACTGATCCTTCACAATCCTGTGGAAGAGGGCATCGCAATGGCGACTTCGACAACCGCGTCGCGTGATCTCCGGCAGTATGAGTGCGGACCGTTCCTCTTCAGCGATCGGGCGGACCACGACTGGTATGACCGACATCTGATGTTCGACCACGTCGTCTCCCCCGAGCGGGCCAGCCAGCGGGAGCGGTTCGAAGCCGTGGCGCGGTCGCTGCGCGACCTGCTGACTCAGCGGTGGCTGCTCACACAGCAGACGCAGGAGCAGGCGAACGCCAAACGCGTGTACTACCTGTCGATGGAATTCCTCATCGGCCGTTCCCTCGTCAACAACATCGTCAACCTGGGGGTCGAACGGTTCGTGCGTGACGACCTCAAGACCGACCCGCAGCAGGACTGGGCCGCCGTCATCGAGACCGAACCGGATGCCGGCCTGGGAAACGGCGGACTGGGACGACTCGCCGCCTGCTTTGTCGAGTCGCTCGCCACACTGCAGATTCCCGCAATGGGCTACGGTTTGCGGTATGAGTACGGCATCTTCCGGCAGGAGATTGAGAACGGCTACCAGGTCGAGCATCCCGATCACTGGCTGATGCAGCCCGATCCGTGGGAAGTGCCCCGACCGCAGGAAACCGTGCAGGTTCCGGTGGCCTGCTCGTTCCGGCTCGAAAACGGCGTGATTCGTGCCGTGCCGGGGCAGGCCTCGCACCTGCTGGGAGTGCCGTACGACCGGCCGATCGTCGGGTATGGCGGCCGAACCATCAACACGCTCCGTCTCTGGGGAGCGTCATCACCGGATGTGTTCGACTTCGGCGAGTTCAGTTCCGGCGACTTCGTGGGAGCAATGCTCGACCGGCTCGTTGCAGAAACGGTCACCCGCGTCCTGTATCCCGATGACTCCACGTCGGCCGGCCAGGCGCTGAGGTTCGTCCAGGAATACTTTCTGGTGAGCTGTTCGCTGGCCGACATTGTGGCCCGCTTCCAGCGCTCAAACGACGACTGGAACGCACTGCCGGACAAGGTCGCGATTCAGCTCAACGACACGCATCCGGCGATGGCCGTTGGAGAGTTGATGCGGATCCTGCTCGACCAGGGAGGACTGGGCTGGGACGAGGCCTGGGACATCACCGTCCGCACTCTGGCCTATACCAACCATACCCTGTTGCCGGAGGCACTCGAGAAGTGGCCGGCCCGGATGTTCGAACTGGTCTGCCCGCGGCTGCTGGAAATCATCTACGAGATCAATCGCCGCTTCCTCGATGGGGTGCGCGAACTGTATCCCGGCGACAACGGTCGTGTGGAGACGCTGAGTCTGATTGAGGAATCCGGCGAGCGGAACGTCCGGATGGCGCATCTCGCGGTGGTCGGCACGCACAGCACCAACGGCGTGGCCGCCATTCACTCACGCCTGCTGCGGGACGCGGTGCTGCCGGAGTTCGCGGAGCTGTTCCCGGACCGGTTCAACAACAAGACGAACGGCGTGACGCCGCGGCGGTGGCTGCTGGTCGCCAACCGCGACCTGTCGTCACTCATTACCGAGGCGATCGGCGACGGGTGGATCACCGACATGAGCCGGCTGCGGGAACTGCTCCCGCTGGCCGACGACGCCGGCTTCCGGCAGCGGTTCCGCGAAGCGAAGCGGTCTGCAAAACTCCGCTTTGCCGACTGGGTGAAGGCGACAACCGGACAGACCGTGGATCCGGACACGATCTTCGACAGCCAGATCAAGCGGATTCACGAGTACAAGCGGCAGCTCCTGAACGTGCTGCACGTCATCGTGCTCTACAACCGTCTGCGCGATGATCCGACGCTGCAGATCCCGCCGCGAACGTTCTTCTTTGCGGGCAAGGCGGCACCGGCGTATCAACTGGCAAAGCTGATCATCAAGCTGATCAGCAACGTCGGGCGGACGCTCGATGCGGATCCCGTCTCGAGTGGCCGGCTGAACGTCACCTTCCTGCCGAACTACAACGTGTCGCTGGCAATGCAACTGATCCCTGCCAGCGAGGTCTCCGAGCAGATTTCGACCGCCGGCTACGAGGCGAGCGGGACCGGCAACATGAAGTTCATGATGAACGGTGCCCTGACGATCGGAACCCGCGACGGAGCCACGATCGAAATGGCAGAAGAAGCCGGCGAAGAAAACTTCTTCCTGTTCGGGCTGACCGCTGACGAAGTCGCCGACAGTCGCGGCTGGTACTCTCCCGGCTGGCACTACGACCACGAGCCGGAAACGAAACGGGCGCTCGACCTGATCCGCGACAACCACTTCAGCCCGGACGAACCGGGCATCTTCGGTCCGATCCTCGACACGCTTCTGGCCCGTGGCGACTACTACATGCACCTGGCCGACCTGACCGCGTATTCGCAGGCGCAGCAGCAGGTGAGTGCGCTGTACGCCGACCCGGAAGCGTGGACCAGAAAGGCGATCATCAACGTCGCCTGTTCCGGCAAGTTCTCCAGCGACCGGTCGATTGCAGAATACGCCAGCGACATCTGGGGAGCCGAACCCTGCCCGGTGGGAGACTGACATGAAGATCGGCATTGTGGGGGCCGGGTTTGTCGGTGCTACAGCTGCTTACGCCCTCGTCATGCGTGGTGTCGGGCGCGAAGTCGTGCTGGTCGACCGGAACCTCGAACGGGCCCGGGCGGAGGCGGACGATATCCGGCATGCCGTTCCGTTCGCCCATCCGCTGCAGGTCACCGCGGGCGGGTTCGAGAAACTTTCCGGCTGTCGCGTCGTCGTCCTGTGCGCGGGAGTCGGCCAGAAACCGGGCGAGACGCGGCTGCATCTGCTTGCGCGGAATGCCGAGGTCTTTCGCGAAGTGGTTCCGCAAGTCTTCCGCAATGCGCCCGATGCCGTCCTCGTCGTCGCAACCAACCCGGTCGACGTGATGACGCACCTGGCGGCCCGCTTTGCGGGGGAGTTCGGCATACCCTCTGAACGTATCTTCGGCTCCGGAACGACCCTCGACACCGCGCGATTTCGATCGTTGCTGGGAGGACACTGCGGCGTCGACTCTCACCACGTGCACGGGTACGTGATCGGCGAGCATGGCGACTCGGAAGTCCTCACCTGGTCGCTCGTCACCGTGGGAGGGATGCCGCTTGCCGACTTCTCCCGCCTGCGGGGAATTCATCCCACCGAGTCGCTCCGGCAGGAGATCGACGAGAAAGTGCGCGGGGCGGCGTACGCCATCATCGCCGGCAAGGGAGCGACGTACTACGGCATCGGCAGTGCCCTGGCCCGCATCGTCGATGTGGTTCTCCACGACCAGCGGTCGATCCTGACCGTCTGCACTCCCACCGCCGACGTGCAGGGGATTCGGAACGTGACGGTCTCACTTCCCCGCATGGTCGGAGGGAACGGAGTGCAACAGGTGTTTCCATTGCCGCTCAGTTCGGAGGAACTGTCGCAGCTTCATGAGAGCGCGGCGATCATTCGCGAGCTTCTCGACGATCTGGAGTCCGGAATGTGACGGGCACGTCCGAGGGAACGCGCCGGCACTCAGACGCCTGGCCGTTCGCATCAGGAGATGGAACCATTCGAGATTGCGTGCGTGCCCCGGAGGGCAAACCGCCCTCCGGGCCCAGCGGTGCCCATCGTCAGCTCGCGAACTTCTGATCGGGGCCCCACGGATCGACCAGCTCGACATTCTTCGATTTGAGTGCCGCATAACAATCCGGCAGATCGAAGTGGTTCAGCACGCCGGGGACCATCGAGGAGAGCGGCCAGGTGTACGTTTCGGCGGTCGCAAGATCGGTGTACGAGGTCAGGGGGTGCTGCAACGTTACCTGCTTCACCAGCGGGTGCAGAATCGCCGCGAATGTCCCCGGGATCGATCCCCAGCCGTTGGCAATCAGGTGGACATCGGAGTAGCCGAATGTCCTGATCCAGTTGAGCACGGTCATGATGTCGTAGGCTCGCTGCAGCGGCATCGCGTCGTCGAACATGATGCCGTGGGCCGCATACATGAAGTCCGCCCCATAGGGAGCATGCAGCGAGGTGTTCTCATCCGTCGTGTTCGGCTGCGACTCGCCGACGCCCCGGACATCAAGCGTGAAGACGGGAGTCTCCGGACTCGACTTGATGGTCTCGAGGAGCAGGTCGTTCTCGCGCAGTTCCTCGTCGGCCGACAGATGCGACACATACAGCACTGCCGTCCCCTTCCCCCTGGGCGGGCGGGAGGAGTGCAGTTCTCCGTACAGTCCGTAGACCACCGCCTGGGCATCCGGCTCGGTCTCGATCACGTAGGTCAGCGCACTCCGCGTCGGGTGCTGTCGCCTCCAGTACGGTCGGAGGATTCGGTAGCGAGGATCTTCCGGCGGTGTCCTTCCGTCGAGCCATTCGTTGAGACGTTCGCGAATGACCTCGGCCGCCACGTCACCCCGCGCGTTCTTCAGGGCCTCGGCCCGCTCGCGGGTGAACTGCGGAACGGTCTTTGATCCGAGCAGATTGACCTGGCCTTGGGGAGTACAGGTGAGGGCTTCATCGGTCTCCATCGTCAGTTCAGGCTCCGGCTGATCGGCGTCACCTCCGGTGTGCCGACTGAACCAGCCGTACATCGCCTCGCGATTCTCAATGGAGTATCCGTGCGTCGTCGGGCCGACAAACAGTCCGATGTTGTCGGGCGCTCCGAGAAGCGTATAGAGCCGCTTGAGCCGACCGTAGGCTTCCTCGGCACCGCGAACGTCGAAGAAGTCCTTCTCCTTGGCGAGAATGATGACCGGCTTCGGAGCGAGTGCCGCGAGGAAGTCCTCGTGATCCAGACCGTGCGCCAGCACGCTGGGCGGGCACTGTTCCGTATCGGCCGGCAGTTCGTTTTCGAGGTTCCGGACGAACGACGTCACGAAGCATGACGGGGCCGCCATGTTCCAGCGGTCTTCGATACCGCTCAGGAGTGTCGTCATGGTTCCGCCGCCGGAATTCCCCGTAACGGCGATCTGTTCCGGATCAACTTCCTCGCGGGTCTGAAGGTAATCGAGGGCGCGCATGCCGTCCCATGCCCGCCAGAAGGAAAGGTTTTCGCCGACGAGATACTGTTGATTCCCGGCCAGGAGGTGTTCGCGGACGCCGACGCCCACATGCGACTTGTGATTGTCGTCGAGGTACTGCAGTCGCTCACCCTGACCAATCGGATCGAACGTGAGGCAGACGAATCCCTTGCGGGCAAGCCCCTGTGAGAAGGACTGGTAAGCGCCCGCGGCCTTGCCGTTGTGCGAGTGACCGCACGTTCCAACAACGGCCGGAAGACGACCAGTGACGTTCGTTGGTACGTACAGGTTTCCGGTGACGAGGAAGCCGGGCCGACTCTCGAAGATCAGGTTCTCGATCCGGTAGCCGTCCCGCTCCAGCACGTTCGTGACGCGGGGTTTGAGTGGCGATCGTTCGGGATTGGGGCCGAGGCACTTGCGGATGCGGGTCCGGCAGGACTCCACGTAGGCCTGAGCGTCCGAGCGGGTCTGCAGCTGCTCCAGCCGGGCGATCCGTTCGTCGTGAAAGTCCCGCATGCGCTGGACGTAGTACTCCTGCAGCATGCGTGGGAAACGGTTCAGCCGTGTCAGCGTGGGAGGCTCTGCCGCGGTGGCGGCTTCGCTCATCAACCACTCGCGTGCAACCAGGGAACCGAAGGCACTCACCGTCGCCATTCGCAGGAAATCACGCCGCGATCCGCCCGAAACCTCACAGGACATGGAGGAACACTCCGCAAGCACTCAAGGGGTGAAAATGAACTGACGGCGGGCTGTTGGGGCGACCAGTTCGCCGGAAGCGTGTGTTTGGCCCGCCGCAGAGACACAGTAGCGGATTCGTTCCGCCAGTGCCTCCTTTGAAGACCGCGGCAGTCCGCGTTCGACGCGCATGCTTGCCTTGAAGGGCAGGCATCCCCCCCCGGCCGCATGGCGACCCCGCAGGCGACATCCGCGTGGATCACTTGTCGGAGGCAAGCTCTTTTCGCAGTCGGGCGACTCCCTGCAGGTTCTCGCTCAGAGCGGTATCGGCATCGACGCCGTTGCGATGGTCGATGATTCCGATCGGACCGCGATAGCCGGCGTCAAAGAGCTGCTGCAGCATTGTCTGCTCGTAGTCGCCCTGGCCGACAGGAAGAATCTTGGCGCCGCCGCCGGTGTAGCCGGCATCCTTTCTGTTCATGCCGTTGATGTTGACGGCGACGAGGTGGGGCATCATCCGCTCCAGGGCCTGGGGGAACTCGTCCATCAGGTGGTGGCCGCGATGGAAGTTCAGGACCGTGCCGACGTCGATTCCGGTCTCCTTGCGAATGCCCTCAATGACGCCCAACTGGACATCGACCTCACCGAACCAGGATCCATAGTTGTAGATCGCCAGTTTGCAGCCGGACTTCTGTGCACGTCGGGCCAGATCGGAGAATGCCTCGATCAGCTTTTCCATGCGTTCCTGCTGAGGAACGTCCCGGAATGAATTCCGGGAGAACATTGCCCAGATTTCGGGAGTCTCGCCACGACGCTCGAGGACATCGAAGATGTGCTTCACATGCGCCTCGTTCGAGGGTGTCGGCGTTTCGATCACCATGTAGACGCAGGTCGTCTCAATCCCGTGCTGCGCGTAGGCCTCCATCTGTTCCTCGAGCAGAGGCACATACTTGGGGAACGCCTCGAAGCCAACCTTGCGGAATCCGTGCCGGGCCACCATCTCGGCCCGCTCCTCCGCAGTTCGCCGTGTCGGATCGGTAAACATCACCAGCCAGGCGGTCAGGTTCTCCGGGGCGAGCAGATCCGCGACGGTCTGTGGAACGAAGCACGGTTCGGACTCGGGCTCCTCTGCCCGCAACGGTGACAGCACGACGGCGGGCAACATCAACAGTCCGACAGCAGCAGAGAGGGCGGCTCGGCGAGTCGCAGGCATGGTTGATCGTCCTTCAGGAAAACAGACCGGACAGCCCGGGCGCTGTCCGGGAGTCAGTGTCGGATCACTTCTCTTCGGGAGTCGGTTCCAGCTGATCAATCCAGCGGCGAAGGGCGTCGACACCGGCCCGGTCGACCTTGAGTCGTCCCAGAGGCGGCATCCGATAGCCCGTTTTCTCGGTCGTAACACGCATCAGCATGATGGATTCATCGGGGGCTCCGGGTGTCACCAGCTTCACTCCCGAGAGGCCCATGTGATTGAGCGGCTTCGCGTCGACAACCCCCATCTCGGCAAGCTCCGTCGAGAAGTCGGCAAACCAGTTGGCGTTCACGCCACCGGTCGTATGGCACTGCCGGCAGTTGCTGTCCAGGTACGACCGCACGCGTTGCTCGAGTGTCGCCGATTCGTCCTCGAGAGAGAAGAGCCGGTCCATTGCCGCGATTCCGTCCTCTTCGACCGGCGTCTCGAACAGGCCCGCATGGCTGAGTGCGCGGAGCTGATTGTCCGATCGTCCCGTCGCCGGATAGCGGAACTCCCGATTCAGCTGTCGCGTGTTCATTCCCAGGACGAAGCTGGCCGCATAGGTGTGGCACTTCATGCAATCCTCGGGACCGGGGAAGAACCAGCGTTGCTCATGATCCGCATCGATGACGACGCTGGTTTCGTATCCTGCGGTCACGAGGTCGGCATCCGTCTGAGACGCCCGCCAGCGGTACGTGACGCCGTAGAGCGTACCGTCCTCCTTGATGACCGTCAGTCTCGTCTCGATGCGTGTGTCGTTCTCGCCGAGTGCGAAGTGCTTGACGAAGACCGACCCGGCGGGGAACTCCCAGGGCCCCTGCTCGTCGAAGGTCACCGCTTCACCGGCCGGGACAAAGACCCAGCGGTCCTTCTTCGCACCGTCTGACCAGAGAGGGGAATTGACGTCATACGGCACAGCCCCGGGGGCCAGCGTCATCGAAGCGGTGTCGGAGAACACTCCGGTTTCGGAGAGCCGCTGCGGCAGGAAGTCGCGTTCGTCCCGCGGCATGAGCAGATACGGCTGGGCCTGCTGCACGTCGCTCAGTCCGTACGAGTCGGCATGACGGTACAGGCCGTACGTCGCGACAGAGGACCAGGCAGACTCCCCCGGACCGCGAACGGAGAGAACGTCGCCCGCCTGCGCGTCGCATCCTTTCACGACGAGCGAGAATGCATGCATTCCTTTCTCGAGCGGAATCGCCGCATCGGACACGTCGTTCGAATCGAGAATGGTCTCGTCGCCGATCGACAGCGTTGCGGTCGCATCCCTGTTCAGGCGGAACTCGTAGCGACCGGCAGTCTCGACACCAAAGTAACCTGCGTAGGTGGCGACCATTCCGCTGGTACACTTGCGGTCGAGTGTTGGCGTCGTGCCCGAGCGAACGTCGGTATCGCTCACTGTCGACACCTTCTCCCCGAGCGGCTGCTCGGTGTAGTCGACTCCGGGAATGAGCCCCCGGGCTCCATCGGCGTTGATCTCCGGTGCACGGCGTTCACGCACCTGAATGTGAATCGTGCGGACGGCCGGCGGCTCTGTGCCATTGTCGGCAATCACGCGAGCCGTCACTTCGCCGGTCTTCTGCGGACTCCACCGAACCAGTCCTGTGACCGGATCGATCGTCATCCCCTCGGGGGCCTCTTCAAGCGAGAACCGGGCCGCGGGCGACGCTTCGGCACGGACCTGCGACCGGTAGGCGAATCCCGCATACGCGCTGCTCGAGGGCAACGCGGTCAGGACGGGCGGCCGCACGTCACTTCCGATCTGCAGGAACAGCGGATCGGTCGTTGTCGCATCATCGTCATTGTCCGCGGCACGGGCCCGTACTTCGTAGCGGCCGATCGTCGGCTGTTCGAGAATCGCAACCCAGGTCGACGTCGACTCGCTCGTCCGACGGCAGGGGACCTCACGGCCATTCACCAGCACCGACACGGCATCGACATCACCGTCGAAGTCGACCGCCTCGACCTGCACCTCGACGTTGTCGCCGTGATCGTACGTTGCCCGATTCTCCGGAGTCAGGATGGTAACCGACGGGGCCAGGTTGCCTCCCAGCGGCTTGAGCAGATCGATGCTCCCTTTGGTGCCACCGTCTCCCCGGCGACGGCCGAAGTTCGCGACGTAGATCCAGCCCTTCTCGGTGACCAGGACATCCATGACGCCCTGGAAGACAAGCGGACGGTTGTCGGCCCCTTTGAGGAACTCGTGCTCACCGGTCAGGTTGCCCTCGTCGTCGAGAACGAACCGCTCGATGCCGGCGAGATTGACGCCTTCAGCGCCTCGTGCATACAGGTAGCCAACGACCAGGTCACCGTTGAGGTACTCGTCGATCCCGCTGATGCAGTGGTTTCGTCGCGTGCCGACCATGAGGCTGAGGTCATAGTTGGGCAGCGGCATTGTGCCGACGGGGTACTCGGGGATCTCGAAGGGATCGACCTCAGCGGTCGGGTTCCCACCGTACGACACCCATTCGCCCCGGTTGCCGTTGACGTGTCCGTAGTAGGCTCCCGGTTTGAGCCGGGCCACCAGGTCGGGGGGGCCGTCGGAAACGACTTCTTCGCGAATCGGGCCGCCGACTGCGAGCGGACCGCGCGGCGGATCGTGAATCGTGACGTAGAATTCGCCGTTCGAGTGCCGGACAATCCCGTGCGGATTGCGGAGTCCGGTGGCGACGATCTGAATGGGGGCGTCGCCGCCCCACATCTGCTTGAGGGTGTAGTCTCTGGGTGAGATGGGCCCGTCTTCGAAGTCGGGATGCTTCAGGTCGAAGGTCAGGACGGCAGCGGTGTGATTGTCTTCTTCGGTTCCCCAGAAGGTTCGTCCGCCCTGGTTCGCGTACAGCAGCCCATCCGGTCCGAACACCAGGTTGTTCATCCCGTGGTTCCCGCCGCGGCCGAGAAAGTCCACGACGATGGAGTTCTCGATGACGGGCTCGTCCTGCCCGGCCGGCTTGACCCGGATGCGGTTCATGTGTCCGCGGGCGTTGAGCACCGTGATGTAGAAGACCAGGTTGTCGGCGGTGGCGGAGGGATCGAAGACGAAACCGTTGACCGGCCCCGGGAGAGTCAGGAGTCGCTCCTCTCCGGTCACTTCGCCCGATTCCGGATCGAGCGTATACCGCCAGACCTCACCGAGGTGTTCGCGATACGTTTTGCCCTCGCCGTTGTCCCGTTCTTCGCGCCCGCCGGAGTTGGTCGTCGTCGCGTACAGGTGCCCATCCGGCCCGATCGTGACGGTACTGTGACTGTCGCGTGTCACGAGTGTCTGGACCGAGAATCGCGGGAAGTAGTCGTTCGCCTGTACTTGCTGGACACTGGCCAGTCCCGCGATGAGCAAGACGCCCAGACGGTACCAGCTGACTCCCCCGACGTCGCACATCTGTCTCTCCTGACACTGAAGTCCTGGTCTGTATACAGGGTAACCGTCAAAGACGTGGCCCGCTGCCGCAGCCCCCGAAAAACACCCGTCGGCGGCAGCGACAGATCGGACACGAATGTCCCACAGAAACCATCAATGCAGCACGCGGCTGGAGGTCACAGCAGCCGGGTGCTCCGGTCTCACACCCCCGCGGCTGCGTGCTGCACTGATGACATGACAGACAACATCGTGATCAAGCCCGCAGTCGTCTCAGCCGTTGCTTTCCCTGGGAAACGAATAGTCGACTTCGTATCGTCCCCCTTTGACGTCAACGGTTTCGACGTACTCCGGCATGAGCATCTTGCCCTCGGGTTCCAGCTCGGTGCTGACTCCGTCATAGGCGTACACCTTCAGGACGTGCGGGCCGATCGTCGGCCCCTTGCCGTTCGAGTCGAACTGACCGTCCCGAACGTAGAGGAGTGTCTGCGGCCCCGAGTGGCCCTGGTCCGCATCCGGCGTGAACTGGAGCTGGGCATAGGCAACCGGTTTCCCTTCGTACGTCATCGTCCCGAAGATGTCCGCACGCTCGGGTCCGTCACTGCCTCCACATCCCAGGGTTGCCAGCAGAACCGGAACCATCAGCAACCCACACAACGGCCTGACACAGACTGAACGCATCTTGCGGCACCTCATCACGGCAGTCCTCCCAGCGGCAGCCCGTCGGCACGCTGCCCCAACGAGTGATACAGACGAATGTCGATGTTTTCCGACAGGAAGTGCACCGACCCGTCCGCCATTGCGAAATGACAGCCGCCGACGTGATAGCTGCCGAACACCCGCTGCATGTACGAGTGCGACAGGCTGCCATACACGGTATTGATCTGATCGCGAGCCGTGGCACAGATGGCCGACTGCGGCACTGTTCGCCAGGCCATTCCCGCCGAGGCCCAGGCGACCCAGTTGTCCTGTGCGGAGCTGGGATCCTGTTCCCGCGACATCGGATACTTGGACTCGCCCAGCAGGAACGTGTTGGATGTTCCGTCGGTGATGTGTCCGATCCGGGTCCGCGAGCAGAAGTAGAGCACGCCGTCATCGTCCAGGCCGCGAACGTTGACGGTGTCCGTCAGCTGCCACGTGCCCCAGCAGGAGTACTCGCCACCACCTGCCACGCCCAGATAGTTCAGGATGTTGTCCTGACCGGCATGCCGCGGATCGGAAGGGCACTTGTACGGGGCGATACTGCGCTGCCAGACATCTTCGTTGACGCGACTGCCCGCATAGGCCGAACGCAAAACCCAGTTGACGTCGTAGTCGTGATCGTACTCGTTGTAGACGGCGGTCTGTTCCAGGAACGGCAGCACGAGGACCGTCCAGGGGCTCCGGCCGATTGAGGATCCACTACTCGGGTTTGTGAAGCAGCCCAGATGGCCGCGGCCCATGCTGTTTTCGGTGTCGTGTGCCCAGCCCATCGGAAAGGTCGAGTGGGTGCTCTCGTAGTTGTGCAGAGCGAGAGCAATCTGCCTCACATTGTTCTTGCACTGGGCCCGACGGGCCGCCTCCCGTGCCTGCTGGACCGCCGGCAGCAACAGTGCAATCAGGATCGCGATGATGGCAATAACCACCAGCAATTCGATCAACGTGAAACCGGAGCGTCTTCGAACTTGTCGTCGCATCTTCGGGACTCCTACTTTGGACAGAGGCAGGTGGAAACGACCTTAGACGGGAACGCAACAGCAGACGTTGTGGTCAGCGGGAAACGTCTGCTTCCGTCTCAAAGCTGTGGGGAACCTTTCCGTTCCCCCGATGGCCCGACGTGACCGGCGAAGCATCGGCGTCACCGGGCTTGAGATCCGCGAACTGCCGGATTCTCCGGGTAATCGCCTGCTCGGTCGGCAAGCGTTCCATGGAGCTGGCCCCGTAGAATCCGTTCACCTCAGGAACCTGAGTCAGGATGTACTGTGCATCCTCCGGATCGGCGATCGGACCTCCGTGGCAGAGCACCAGCACATCGTCCCGGACGGAACGTGCGGCCAGCGCGATCGCCCGCACTTCCTCGACGCACTCGTCCAGGGTCTTCGCCGTGCGGGCCCCGATGGTCCCCTTGGTCGTCAATCCCATATGGGCAACGATGATGTCCGCCCCCGCATCCGTCAGCTTGCGCGCCTGGTCGACGTCGAAGGCATACGGAGTGGTGAGCATTCCCATTGAGTTGGCCGAGGCGACCAGATCCACCTCGAGATCGAAACTCATTCCGGTCTCTTCGAGATTCTCCCGAAAGACTCCGTCGATCAGCCCCACCGTCGGGAAGTTCTGAATTCCGGCAAATCCCATCGACCGCAGTTCACTGAGGAACGAGGATCGCAGCAGGAATGGATCGGTCCCGCACACGCCGGCGAGTACCGGCGTCGACTGCACGACGGTGAGGATCTCCGGCCCCATCTCGCGAACGATCTGGTTCGCATTTCCGAACGGAAGCAGCCCCGCCAGCGACCCGCGGCCCGCCATGCGAAAGCGCCCGGAGTTGTAGATGACGATCAGATCGCTGCCGCCGGCCTCGGCGCACTTCGCCGACAGGCCAGTTCCTGCCCCGGCGCCAACGATGACGTTCCCCGACTGCAGTTTGCGGCGCAGCCGTTCAAGAACCAGTTCTCTGGTGTGGTTGATCATGGATGACGCTGTCCCAGGAAATTGTTTTTGACACGCAGGGCCTGATCCCGCCCTGCCGGACCGCGACTGACAGTTGGAGCCGCGTTTTTTGCCGGGTGAATGAACGCGAACCCGGCGACACGCTGGACACGAATGTGTGTTGCGGGAACCGAGTCCGCAAAGAGCGTGCCACAACTGGCACGCAGAATCACTAAAGTCACAACTCACTACCAAACAGATACTTACGCGAGACGCATTTCAGTAGGCTGAAATTGCACCGCGGGTTGCATCCACAGCGATGGATGCGTACTGTTTACTTCGCGGTATCCAGTAACCACCACTTCACGGTGAACCGGGGGCCAGATGATCGCTGATCTGCGCAGGACGCTTAGGGAAGTCCGAAACGGCCGGCCGCTGATCATGGTCGTCCCCGGATCCGGACTGATTGCACGCTGTGCCGTCGAGTCGCGAGCCGACGCCCTGATGGTGCTCAATGCCGGCGTTTACCGCTCGATGGGATCGGGAACGTTGGCGGCGTTTCTCCCGTTCGGCAATGCCAACGATCAGACGGAGGAACTGCTTCGCAACCAGATTCTGCCGCGGTCCGGCAGGCTGCCTGTGATCGCCGGCGTGCATGCCGTGGACCCGACGTGTCCCCTGGAAGAGCGGCTGGATCGCCTGGCGAAACTCGGAGTGACCGGCGTGGTCAACTGGCCGGCCGTCGGCTTCATCGACGGTGTCTACCGGCAGGTGCTCGAGGAGGAGGGGCTTGGAGCCGATGCCGAAGCGGCAATGCTTGCTTTGGCGCGGCAGATGGGGTTTGTCACGTTCGGTTTCGCGCTGTCGGTCTCCGAGGTCGAGAAGTTCATCGATGCCGAAGTGGACGGGCTCGTTCTGGACGTCGGACTGACGCGCTCCTCCGACGACAACATGCAGGTGAAGCGGGACAGCCTTCACCAGGCGATCGCCAAGCTGAATCAGCTTTCGACAGCGGCGAATGCCAGGCCGAGTTGCGTGCGGATTGCCTTCGGAGGACCGATCACGACACCGGTCGATCTGCGGGAAGTGTTCCGCCACAGCGAGATTCACGGGTTTGCCGGCGGCTCCGTCTTCGAGCGGCTGCCGGTCGAAGAGATCGTCAGCGCGACGCTGCGGCAGTTCAAGAGCGTGGCCGCCAGTTCACGCGGCGGAGAGGGACGATCGTTTGGCGGCATGGTCGGTCGCAGCCCCGCGATGCGACAGGTGTTCGACATCGTCAATCGCGTGGCGCCGCAGGACGTGACGGTCTGCATCGAAGGAGAATCGGGGACGGGCAAGGAACTGGTCGCGGCGATGCTGCACCGCCTCAGTCCGCGGTCGAATCATCCGTTCGTGACCCTCAACTGCGGAGCCATTCCCGAATCGCTGCTGGAGAGCGAGCTGTTTGGACACGAGCGTGGTGCATTTACGGGAGCCGAGCGCCGCCGCGCCGGAAAGTTCGAACTTGCTCACGGCGGAACGCTGTTTCTCGACGAAATCGCCGACCTCAGCCCCCAGGGACAGGTTGCTCTGCTGCGTGTTCTACAGCAGCGGGAGGTCGTACGTGTCGGCGGTGAAGAGACGGTGCCGGTCGACGTGCGGATCATCACCGCGTCCAACCGCTCACTCGACGCGATGGTTGCGAAGGGAGACTTTCGGGCCGACCTGTTCTACCGCATCAGTGCGATTCAACTCCACCTGCCGCCGCTCCGCCGCCGACCGGGAGACATCCCCCTGCTGGTCGACACGATCCTCGCGGGGCTGAGCACGCAGTTGAACCGCCAGATCACCGGGATTTCCACAACATTCGAGCGACGTTTGCGGAAGCATTCCTGGCCCGGCAACATTCGTGAACTCGAACAGGCACTCCTGCGGTGTGCCATCCTCGAGGACGGTTCGCTGCTGGAGGGCTGGGCCTTCGACCCGGCCACGCACACTTCCCAGGAACCGCATGCAGACCCGCAGGACACTCAGTCGCGCCGTGAACTTGCCGAGCAGGCGCTGCGCGACGCGAACGGAAACAAGTCGCGTGCCGCCGCTGCCCTGAACATCACCCGCAAGACACTCTACCGCTGGCTGGAGAACGACTGAACCGGCACCGCCCTGCCCTGCATGTCTGCCCGACACCCGGTTACGATGCGGCACCGGTACTGCAACTGCGGTCGAGGCTCAGGTACTGTTCGACGATCGCGGCGGCGAATTCCGGGTCGTTGATGTTGTACGGCAGCCGGATCACCTTGCAGGAGGACTCACCGGGCAGAGCCGACTCGAAGGCGTCGAACAGGGCCGCATCTGCCTGGGGATCGTGAAACGGCATTCCCGGGGCATCGAGCATCGACACACCACCTTCCGGAATCATCACCACCAGTGGGGCGCGGGCCGGTCCGAGCCGCTCCGCGATCCATCGACCGATCTCGCGGTTCTCTTCGACCGTCGTCCGCATCAGCGTGATCTGCTCATTGTGTTCGTAGAGCAGTCGATCCGAGAACTTCTCGGGCACGGTCGGCCTTGCTCCAAAGTTGACCATGTCGACGGCCCCGAAGCTGAGCACACACGGAATCCCGTTCTCGACAACGGCCCCAAAGCGGTCCGGTCCACACGGGAACACGCCGCCAATCAGCCGGTCGGGCACTTCCGTCGTCGTGATGTCGAGCACCCCCTGGATCATTCCGCTCTCGACGAGACGTTCCATCGCCCGCCCGCCGGTCCCCGTCGCGTGAAACACGAGCGCGTCGCAGCCCGTTTCTTCAAGCGCCTCGCGAACCTGATTGACGCAGGGAGTCGTCACCCCGAACATCGTCATGCCCAGCGTGACCTTCTCCGCTGCGGTCTGGGCATTCTGGTGCAGGACCATGCCGGCGATCGCATGGGCGGCGTTCGCCAGGATGCGTTTCGAGATCGCGTTGAGTCCCGCCACATCGACGATCGAGGGCATCATCGTGATGTCGCTGCAGTCCACATAGCCTGCAGTGTTGCCGCTCGCGACCGTGGACACCATGACTTTCGGAAGGCCGATCGGCAGCGCACGGAGAGCCCGGGTGATCAGAGCGGTCCCGCCGGTCCCGCCAATCCCGATGACGCCGCTGACACGTCCGGCTGCGTGCTCGCGGACCAGGAAGTCCGCGAGTGCCATCCCCATTGCGGTCACGGCTTCGCCGCGGTCAGTCGTCGTCGACGTCGCCGCCTCACCTCTGACCTCGTCGCGGGAGATGTCCGCAGCGACCGATGGTGGTTCGAGCGTTCCGACATCCACTGTCCGCACAGACGCCCCGGCAGCTCGCACACACTCTGCGAGGTAGGCCAGCTCCTCTCCCTTGGTGTCCATTGTCGCCACGGCGTAGATCGCAGGTGTCATTCTGTCTCTCCTGACAGCAACCGGGTGAACGGCAAACGAATTGGTCAGGTGCAACAGCGTGCCAGCAACGGCCCGGGATCGCAACACTGGCGAGAACAATTGCCGGCGGGTCACACAGCCCGCACTGGAGGGGCGTTGCAGCGGGCACTATCGAAGATGGAGCTGCGGGCACATCCTCTGCGCGAAAGCGACAGACAGAACGAACGGCCCTGGCGACAATCCACCGCAACCAGATCGAAGCGACACGCCGATTCCATCTGAACAGCTTCCAGCCGAGACATCACAGTGCCAAATGGCGGCACACTCCAGCCCCTATTAAACACGCAACGAAGTGAGCGCAGCGGCGATACTGGTTACGCCCCCGCGCTGCGAGCCCCCTTTACAAGCCGGACTCGAACCTGATGCGTCTGCAACCTGCAGAACGGACTTGAGCCGTCACTGAGATCGTGCGACGGCCGCGGGACCTGTGGAGCAGACACAGACGACGCGAAATCCGACCATCGGGTTCGATTTCCAGGGGGGCATCATGACGTAGTCGTGCCGACATGTCTCGCCGACAAATCGCCAGTCGCCGCCGCGCACCACCTTCAGATAGCCGTGAACCGGCCCCTGTGGATCGGTCGTGCAGGAGCGTGAGTAATAGTCGCGATCGAACCAGTCCGAGCACCATTCCCAGGCATTCCCCCGCATGTCGTGCAGGCCAAACGGATTGGCCGGATACGTCCCGACCGGCGTGAGCGGCAGTGGCGGGGTGATCCCGGCCGCCTCTCCCGTGTTGTCGTCGGGCCGACGCTGGGAATGCCACTCGTACGGCTCGCTGCTGCCGGAGCGGCAGGCGTACTCCCATTCCGCCTCGGTCGGCAGCCGATACGAGCGGCCGGCACGTTTTTCTGCCTCGAGGTCGGACAGACGTCGGCAGAATTCCTGCGCGTCAGACCATGTGACGTCGACGACCGGAAGACTCTGCTCGGCCTCCTGTACGTCCTTGCCCTCTCCTGGCGACATCACCTCCTCGTACTGCCCGCGTGTGACCTCGGTCGTCGCCAGGTAGAACGGACGGCTGATGCGGACTTCGTGGGCCGGACACTCCGGTGGTGGATCGACGCTGTTGCCCAGGTCCGGCATTCCCATTACGAACGTTCCGGCCGGCAGCCGGACGAATCGCATGCCGAGCGAGTTCTCAAACTCATCCGGTCCATCCGCGGCCGCACCGTCAGACGAGGCCGGCCCCGCGTCAGGGAAGTTCTCAACGGCGAGCACTTCCTCGAAGTCCTTCGACAGGACCGCCGGCGGCGTCTCGCGCGAATGCATCACGTGCCACAGCCCCGGATCAATCCGGTCACTGATGAAGCGAATGGAGCCGTCAACAAACGCCACGTGGACTCCACCAGTGTGCATGCTTCGAGCGGCGGCCTGGCCGTTCTGATCGACGTAGTGACAGCAGGGCATTCCAAGGCGTTCCAGTTCGACAGAACCGACCGCCTGATGAACGTCGCCACATCCCAGCACATCATCCGAGCGGTAGAACGGGATGTTCGGCTGCGAGGCATCCCCCTGGACTCCATGCGCCCAGGTGATGCTGCCACCAATCTGCCCGAGAGCCCACACGCCCCGCGGGTCAAGCGGATGGACCCCGGCTCTCAGTTCCTCCAGCGCGACCAGCGTCGACTGGCCATTGGTGAAGTCATCGAAGGAGAACGACCGGTTGATCCCGGCAATGCCGTTCCCCCACATCTGAAAGCCGGGCGGATCGCTTGTCGTGACCACCCGGGTCACTTCTCCCATCGACGACTTCGTGTTCGGTCTGGCACCGGACGAATGCTGCGTTCCTCCGTTGATGCCGTAGTTGCCGCGGGCGAACTGTCGCGGTTCTTCGTATTCGGACAACCGGAACGCATACATGTTGTCCGGCCGGTTGAACGTGTCTTCCGGACAGGTCATCGCCGAGAACGCGGTCGTCCGACCGGCACGATTGGCCTCCGCACCGATCGGCTGTGAGGGATCGAACCAGCCGGCCAGGTCCTCGCGGCCCATGTGCGGCAGCAGAAGCTGCCCCCAGTTCTGATGCGTGATCCGGTCGACCCGTTTCGATTCCCGCAGCGCGACCGACGCACTGTTGGCCGTACTCCAGATCGCCGCAGGCGGCAGCGTCCCGTGCACGTCGTGGTACGAGTGCATTGCCGCCATCAGTCCCCGCAGGTTCTCGCGGCACGTACTCGACCGCGCCATCGAGCGGACCTTCAGCACTGCCGGAATGGCAACAGCGGCCAGGACGGACACGACGACAACTGCAACGAGGACTTCCACACGGCTGATTCCCCGTGGGCTGCAGGACGTGACCGTTCGGTTGGCGGGCTGCATGGTTGGCTCCCGGGAAGCGGATCAATCGGGACAGCCGTCCGCGTCGAGATTACTAAGGCTTAAGAACGAGCCACGCAAAGATGACGAGTACCAGAATGTTGACGCCCACCAGGCCGTAGAACTTCCAGTTTGTCGCCGCGGGCCCTGCTGCCGCGGGAGTGCCCGGCGCCGCCCCCGAGGGAAACCTCCCGCCGCGAGCCTTCCTGGCCGGGCGGCCGCTGGCGACGGTCGCGATTTCGTGATCGGGGTTGGTGAACTCGTCCAGCGTGAGCATTGCATCCTGGTCGCTGTCGGCTGCGTAGAAGGCATCCTCGACCTTGGCGAGATGCCCGGCGGAGTGCTTGACCGGGCCGTCCCGGTTGAGCGCTTCTTCAAGCGACAGCAGGCCGTTGTCGTCGTCGTCCAGGGCCGCAAACACAACGGTGGGCGGAGCACGCTTGAGATCAATCCGGAACTCGATCTCATCGGACGACAACATCCCGTCGCGGTTCCGGTCCAGTCGCGACGCGAACATCCCCGTGAGCCCGATGAGCCATTCGGTTTCGTCGTCGTTGAACTCGCGAATCGAAAGCCGACCGTCGTGGTCCCGGTCAAACCGAGGACGTTCCCAGAATGAAAACGGATTCGCCAGCGGCGTCATGCGGAACTCGCGAAACGACAGGCTGCCGTTTCCGTCGATGTCGAAGCCGGGAAAAATCATTCGGGACGTCGCCTCTTCCCACGGGCGGGCTCCCGCGGTGAGTTCCTGAGGCGTCACCACTCCGTCGCGATCCGCATCGAAACGGCGAAACTCAACGATGACATCCTTCCACAGGAACGGAACGACCCGCGTCTCCTCGATCGACAGCCACTCGTCGTCGTTTACATCGGCAGCATCAAAGGTGTTGGCACTCTCCGGCTTCCCGACGCCCTTGATGAACTCATCCCGTTCGATGATGCGATTGTTGTTGCGATCCCAGGCTTTCAGGCTGCGGGCATACAGCACCTGACCGTCCGGAGTCCGGATCCGCTCGCCCGTAAGTGCCCGGACTCCGAAGGCCAGCTCCAGGCCGCGACGAAGCTCCCGCCGCGACAGCCGACGGTCTCCGTTGCGGTCCCAGCGAGCGACGCGCCCGATGGCGAATGCCGGATGGTCCGTCGACAGGGCGGCAGAGATGACCGCGACCTGCGCATCGCTCTGGCCCTCCGGCAGGGCCATGTCGACCAGCTCGTCGATCAGTTCCACGATCGGATCGGGAACCGGAACGTACGGAAGCTTGCGGTCGCGCGAACGGACCGCCGCGAATTCACCCAGCGTCAACTGCTGATCGGCATCGATGTCAAACAGCAGAAAGTGGTACCGGTTATTGTCGAGCTCCGCAGGCGGCAGTCCTGCCAGAAATTCCTCTTCGCTCAGATGACCATCCCCGTTCCGGTCGCGATCGGTCCACTCCGGCAGCACGGTCTGACGCAGCCAGTGCTCGGCCCGGATCGCCGACGCCAGCGATTCCGGCTCAGCCACCTCCGACAGAACAATCGTGCCGTCCCCGTCGTCGTCGAAGTCTTCGAACGTCTCCATCCCGTCCGGCAGAGCCCCGTCGGAGCGTTCGACCGCGCCGCCGAACGCTTCCTCGACCGTCAACGTCCCGTCGCTGTCCGCATCAAGGGACGCCAGCACGACCTCCGGCGGAATCGGTCCCCAGTCCACATCCAGTTCGAGCAGTTCCAGCGCCCCGTCGCCGTCCTGGTCGAGACGGTCGAAGAAAACCTTCGTCATGCCCAGAAACGCCCACTCGTCGAGCGGATGAAACTCCGTCAGCGTGATCCGCCCATCGAGCGTCACGCCCGTGCGCAACCGGTCCCAGACCAGCACGGAATTTCCCAGCGGACAGGCCCGGAACTCGGCGAAACTCAGCTCCCCGTCCCCGTCGACGTCAAAGCCGGGAAACAGCATCGGCAGATACGGCTTCTGCCATGTGGGCAGCTTCAGCTCCAGTTCCTCCACGGACAACCGCGCATTCAGATCCGCGTCCAGCCCCAGAAACGTCTGCAGCACGTCGATCCACATGAACCGGTCGTGTTGCGTCAGCTCGTCCACGGTCAGCTCGCCGTCGCCATTCCGATCAAGTGCAGCGAACCCCATCCCGGCGACGTACTTGTCGCGGGCGGCAATCGGATCGAACTCCTCCCGCGAGATCACCCGGTCCCGGTTGCGGTCCCACCCCGACATCACGTACCGCCAGTTGAACAGGTGCCCGGTCGGACGTCGCAGCAACGCACCGTCGAACTGCATGCCATAGGCGGTCTCCCAGCCGCTGCGGATCTCGTCCTGCGAAACCGCCCCGTCACCATTGGTGTCGAAGTCTTCGAACCGGTCGCCGTACCATGTGTCCGCGAACGCGGCAGTCCATTCCGCCTGCTGAAGCTGCCCGTCTCCGTCGGCATCCTGATCCGCCAGCGACTGCTCCATCGCAGCGATCGCCGCTTCGCATTCCTGAAAAAGCGGATCAACCACCTGGTGACGTCGCAGCGGCTGCCCCAGGAACGGCAGACAGAGGTACTCTCCCAGAGAAAGCTGGCCATCGCCGTCGGCGTCGACCACCTTTGCATCCCGCGTCAGTTTCGGCCGGCTGCGCTCGCCCACCGACGCCGCGAATTCCTCGATGCTCAACACGCCGTTCCCGTCCGCATCCCGGTTGAGGTAGTCGCGCTCGGTCTCGCGGGCCCACCGCTCATCGAGGATCGCCCGGGCCAGGTCGGCTGATGCCTCGTACTCGTCGAAGTCGATCGAGGCGTTTCCGTTCCGGTCCGCCGCGGCAAAGATCGTTTCCGTCCACGGATAGATCAGTGACTGATCCGCACCTGCCCGCTGCGGAAACATCTCCCGACGCGTCAGGATCTGGTCGCCGTTCGTATCGAGATACCGAAATGCCACGGCCGACGAGATCTGCTCGAGGTCCAGCTCGAGCGCGAACTCTTCGGTCGACAGGAACCCGTCGTCATCGGTGTCCAGCCGATCGAAAAAGAACCCCGCCAGCCCCGACTGGTACAGCGCCCCATCGGGGAAGTACTCCTGCAGATCGCCACGGCCATCGCCGTTCTGATCGTGCACCGGGTCGTTCCACGCCCGGTTCAACTCGGCCAGCGGCGACGCCGTGAACTCGCTCAGTTCGATCACCCCGTCGGCATCGGTATCGAAGCCGGGGAGAGCGTGGGTTGCAAGGTTCCGTTCGTGGTCGCGGGCCTGCCCGGCCAGTTCGTCCGCATCAAGTCGGCCGTCGCCGTCGGCATCCCACCGAGCGAACTCGTCTGCCAGATTCACCAGGAACAGGTCCGCGTCGTCGATCTCCGCGAGTTCGAGGACGCCATCTTCGTTGCTGTCCACTTCGGAGAAGGCGGGCGTTTCCCCGGCCTGCTGCTTCTGCCAGGCTGTATACTCGGCCTCGGAAAGCTGGCGGTCGCCGTTCCGGTCAATCGCCATGAACAGCCGGCCGTAGAAGACGCGGCCGTCATTGCGCCGGGCCAGCCCTCCGTCCGGCCGTCGCACGCCGAAGGCAATCTCCAGACCGGTCAGAACCTCGCTCGCGTCGATGGCGCCGTCGCCGTTGCGGTCCCATGTCGGAGCGTCCAGCGGAACCGTTGCCGGCAGCCCTTCGGGCGGATTCGCCTTCCATTCCTGAAGCGAGATCGGCAGGGACCGCTCCGACTGGAGCCGGTCATTCAGCGTGGCGACCAGCCCCGGTACCGGATCACCGGTATCCGTCTGCCCGCTGGTGTCCGGCGGCTCGTCCTGAGCCGACACCACAGTCGTTGCCGCGAACACCACCACAAACGCGAGCGCAAATCGTCGAATCATCAGCTTTCCCCTGGCGAGGGAGCAGTGGCCCGGAATGATCATGCGGAACCTCCCCCAGGTGGTTCCCGGCGATACTCTCTGAGAAAGACACGAAGCGGCTGACCATGCCGCTCCTCAAACCAGCGCTGCCGGACCTGTTTCCATTCGTCCGGCAACCTGACTTCGAACCGGCTCCCTTTCCGGTACAGGTCATACACATCAACAATATATACCCGGTCGACGCCGGACTCTTCCAGTTCCTGGACCGACAACGGCTCGGAATCCCGCAGCAGCGGAGAGCCCTGATAGTGGGGATACGGACGGCCCCGGTCGAAGACGAAGATGTTCTGCCGGTTCGCCGAGTAATGCAGCACCGTCGGATGCACGACCGCCGTCCCCACGATCACCGTCTCCGAGTCGTCCCGCCATTCCTCCAGCACGTCCGCGACATCCTTCAGTTGCGATCGTTCACACTGCCAGGCGCGGGTCTCGAGCATCCCGTACGTCCAGTAACCGAGCCAGGCGATCGAAGCAATCTGAATCGCTACACGCGGAAACCACCAGCGGATCCGCGCCGTCAGCACCGCCCAACCGATCAGCAGAAACACCTGCGCAAAGGTGAAGTACCGCAGCACGAACACGCTGCGCCCCTGCAGGCTGTAGGCGATCGAGACGGCAAACGGCACGACCACTGCCAGAGCGACCAGCCGTCCCCCGCGGCCACCCCACAGGAACAGCAACAGGCTCACCAGCCCGCACAGCCCCGCGACCCACCACATCCATTCGCCGAACGGTCCGTACCACTCCTTGCTGCTCAGCATGACCGTGCAGGTCCGCGCGAGCTGCTGCCAGTTGAAAGATGGCGTCCAGTAGCTGTCGGTTACCTGACCGCGCTGAGCCTCGAAGTACGGCAACCACAGCCCCCAGACGTTCGCGGCCAGCCACGCCGAGGCCCCCATGCCGGCCGCCAGCCGCTTCGTCGTCCCGCACCAGCCCTGCCGCCATAACGTGAAGACAAAGCTCCCCAGGAGAAACAGCCCCAGCGCCGCGGCGGTGAACAGCCCGTAGTAGTGCGTGAGCGTCAGCATCGTGCCGGTCACGGATGCAACGGCCCAGTCCCGCACGGTGCCTCCGGTTCGTGCGGCACGCAGCACGTGTGTCGCACAGACCACCGCCAGAAACGTCCCCAGCGTATACATCCGGGCGTTCAGCCCCGCCTGCACCTGCATCGCACTGACGGCCAGCAGCGCCGCGGCGCACACGCCAGCCGACAGCCGGCGACCGGCAGCCCGGGGCGAATCCCCCTGCAGCGACCCGATGTTGGCAAGAATCTCCAGCGTCAACCAGTAGGCGGCCAGCACCGTCAGCACTCCGAACGTCGCGCTGAACATCCGCAGCGACACAGGCGCGTCGCCGAACAGTGTCGCCCAGCTCTTGAGCGCCAGATAGAAGAACGGCGGATGCACGTTGCGGGTGATCGGCGTGAACATCTCCCCCCAGCCGAACGAGATCGTCTTCCAGGAGGAACTCTCGTCGAACCAGTAGCTCGCCTCGGCAATGTGATCCGTCCGCAGCCACAGCGCCACCCCCGCCACGCCGATCAGCAGGACCGTCGCCGCAATCCGGGCCAATGCCCCGCCCCGCTCCTGACTGGCCGCGGGAGCCTGAGCGGTCTCTACTGCTGCCGGTATCGTCGCCCCGGACGTCACAGTTCTTCCCCCGAGACGATGACCTGTTCCAGCGGCGAGTCGGCGAGCATCAGCCCCTGGGGACTCGCCATCGCGGCATAGACCGCGCCGTCGATCGATTCGGATAGAAACGTCACATGCCCGTCCGCATACGCCATGTAGACGCCCCCTTCGTGAAACGAATTCGGCACCGGCGACGAGCCTTCCGCCTTTGTGACTCCGCTGTTGATCCGGAAGTCCCCCGCATTGCAACGCTGGTAGTCGACATTGCCGTCGCTGCAGGTCGAGCTCAGGCACGGGTTGCCGATGAAAAACGACGAGCGGTATGGCGTGGGATCGGCGAAGCCGACCGAGGCATCATTCGGGTCGAAGCCGGCCCGCACGTTCTCGGTCACCATGAATGTCTGTGACGTCCCGTCCTTGATATCCGCAATGCTGTGGTGCCGCTTCGTGATGTCGGTATTCCACGTCTCCAGGAAGAACAGCCCCATCATCTTGAACCGCTTGCGGTCCTCGTCGTCCGCCGGATCGCCGCTGCAGGCCGATCCGTCGCCGTCCAGGTCGAGCGGCGTCCAGCGGGTATCGATGGGGCAGTCCCGCACGCCATTGCGCAGCCGCGTCGTGAACCCAACCCCCGCGTTCACCACGTAGCTCAGATCCCGCGTCCGTTCCTTGCTGCGGCTCAGATCGACGGGGCAGACATAGATCGGCACGTACGCTTCGGTCAGGGCCTCATTTGCCGGGTCGTCCAGCGGGAGGCTGAGGTCGAGATGGTCGAACAGCGTCTGCTCGCCGATATACGGCAGCAGCGTGACGGCCCAGCTGACGTGCCGCCGCGAGTTGAGCTTCTCGTTGTGCCAGTAGTTGCCGGAGGCGGGCAGCCGGTTGTGGGACTGATCGAACTGGGTCAGTCCGAAGGCGATATTGCGGAGGTTGTTGATGCACTGCGTGCGGCGTGCGGCCTGACGGGCTTTTCCGACGGCCGGCAGGGTCAGTGCGGCGAGCATCGCGATCAGGCCCATCACGACGATCAGTTCGATCATCGAGAGCCCGCGCCGATCGCAGCCTGAACGTTCGCGACGAGGTTCCGTTCGTCTCATACGATCGTTCCCTTCTCTTGGGATGAGGCCGAGCGATCGACCGCAGCCCCCGGGCGCCGGGGGCCCCTGCTGGCTTGCCTAGCAGTGCGGCAGACACGTTCCGTTGGACCCTGGCAGAGAGGCTCTTCGCGCGGAACACCGGTCGGTCGGTGCCTCCCCGGCAGTGCGGCAGCGAACAAGGTGTTGAGAAGACTGATCATCGGACGGCCTCATCCGAATCTGGCCCGTGATGCCGTCGCCGCGAATGGACATCCGCTGAGAGAGGCGACGCGGGCATCAAAGTTATGTCAAGTTACCACGAGCCCCAGAGTGGTTCAATAGCCCCCTAGTCGTTCCATTCCTGTGAAGACTGCGATATGGGAGCGTCGGCCACGTGGCCTGGTGGCGCCCCCAAGGTGCAGTTGTGACACGACTGCCGTGGTTACTCCGACCGCCTTCGGGACCGCAGGACGAGGAATGCTGCCAAGGCAAGCAGCGCCACGCCATTCGCTCCCAGCAGCCACCAGTAGTGACTGCCCCCACCTGCGGGCTGAAGCGGCTGTTCCGCGACAGCCGGCTCCTTCTTCAGCCGGCGGCGCGTCGCCATGTCTCGTAGAGTCGGAAGGAACTCCCGCGCATCCTGCAGGTCTACGCCCAAACGCGTGGTCACGACAGAATCCTGCATCTTCCCTGGCGGAAACAGAACAGCCGTCGTCCCGCGTGGCACCGGAACGGCGAACTCCGAGTCGTCCAGGCTCTCCGGAAGTCGCACACCTTCGATCAGATAGAGCGTTAAGATGTGGACGAAGCCGTCTCGAATACTGATTGACGCAGTGAACCGCGGCACAAGAATCGCCCCCGCGACTGGCGAGTGATCGTCAGCATAGCCGGAAAACCGTCGAAAGACACGAGACGTGGCGCTGAGCCGCCGATCGACCGACTGAATCGTCCCGGATGCCGTATTGAACCGCACTCGCCCAAACGGAGAATCGCACACTGCGACGCCGCGGTCATCGTCACGATCGACGACCGCGCGCAGGTCGGTCACGTTCGGGAACAAATCCGATGGACGGTCCCACGACCACCCGGTCCGTTCGTAGAACGACACCTGCCCGGCGCCGACGCGATAGTCGTTGTAGTACACCTGGATGAGGCCGTCGACCACCGCGTCGGACTTGAACGATCCGGCACCAGCTACGACGCCCGGCTCAAAGGTCTTGCGGGATTTGAACCCATCCTGACGCAACTCGCCCGACGTCCACATGCCTGGCAAACGCTCAGCGGGGACCGCGAGCGCAGACGAAAGAGCGACAACGCTGTCGACTCGTTGTTGCTCGTCCCACGCAATGGCCGCGCGCTCAATGAAGTCAATCGCTGAGTCTTCGCTGATGGACTCTGCAGTCGCACCAAGAACCTCGAACTTCACCACCTGGAGCGCGCACGGGGCGGTCCGTTCCAGAACCTGCAACTTGCAGGCTTCACGCAGCGTCTCCAGGTCCCACTCTGCGGCACCTGCGTGCAATGTGAAGTACAGGCACGCGGCCGCGGCCGTGAAAAAGCGTCGCATGACCACTCCAGCCTCCATAAGCCCGGTCGCTATGCGGGGGAGTTCGCGTCCTGAGCAATACATCTCTGCTACCCATGGCAGCTGTCCGATTCGGATGTGCACTCCTGGACCGACACTGTGCCCATTGCATCATCTGCCCTCCTCTGCTGGCAATCACATGTCCAACCGAATCCGTAGCGGGCGTCAAGAGGGTTGCCAATCACGACAAACCTGCACTCAGCGGACCACTCGTAGACCTCCTTAAGTGTTGTTGCAGTAGCACATTCATCACTCGCAAAACTCGTGCTGCAGCTGGCATCGATCCAGCCGGTTGTTCCGTCGCCGTCACACGGCGTTCCGCCCTGCAGCTGAGCACATCCGCCTCCTCCAAACACGGGGTTGAGACAATCCCCACCCCCGTCCCGGATGCAGTCGCACTCTCCGTCGCTAAACGGTCCAGTGAACCGCTCCTCCGCAGGAGTGCAGCACTTCAAATTGGGATCTGCCGCAGTGGCATGGTGAGGGGCGACACAAACGGTCACGGAGAACGCCAACAATGTAGCGAACATCCCAGTCATCACCACTGGAATCCACAAGCGACTGAAAGCAGCGGCGAGCGTCATCGTAGCCTCCTCTCAACCCGAAGCGTTAATCACACTTGCATTCACATCGTTCCACTGTCTCCGTGCGTTGAAGACGCACGTGCGTTGGGCAGGATGTGTTGACGTGAATGAGCTGCCCACCTACAGCTCGCTTGAGTGGTGACTTGCGGCGGACCAGCCAAGAAATACTAGCAAGCAGCACACAGTCTGCGGGCAGCTCGTGAACACTTTCCTCGTGGATACGCACCCAGCCAGAAAGCAGCGAATCGACAGGGTACGGTGGATCACCCAGATAGCACACGAGGGCGCGTCCTTCCGACACACACGCGTCGCGACACGCGAGGAGATCCTGCCCCCAATCGAAGTTGCTCCCCAACAGGTGCCGCCAGCCATTCTCCGGGCCGCCAGCCAGTTCGTTGAAATATGCGAGTTGGTGCGGGTACACCCGGAAGGTGCTCAGCACAGTCGCAACCAGCGACATGCACACGAGGAGTTGCACGAAGCGATTCATCGGACGGCCTCATCCGAATCTGGCCCGTGATGCCGTCGCCGCGAATGGACATTCGCTGAGAGAGGCGACATCTGCATCGATTGCAGACAGAATAAACCACTGTCGACGGGACATCAATAATAAAGTCTGT